>Ga0209611_10012406_pt1 | contig 11990 bp, 7 predicted proteins | sample S1TSphgellanicum_3_FD_187693 | JGI IMG/M metagenome (GOLD analysis project Ga0209611, IMG submission 187693) | Host-associated microbial communities from peat moss isolated from Minnesota, USA - S1T2_Fc - Sphagnum magellanicum MG (SPAdes) (version 2) | ecosystem: Host-associated > Plants > Peat...
CATGTATGTTTCTATTGGGCTTTCTTTTTGCCACACTAGTTTTGATTACATTCTATTGTAAGTATGATTGATGTTCAAAATTAACTAATTTTCAAAAGGGCTTAATAGAAAAAAATTAATTCATGAGCTTACATGATCGAAATTTCAAGGGATTGAACTCAAGACCTTTCACATTAAAAAATAATTCCCAAACCATTGAGATATTCAAATAATTTATCAATAAGTTGAAATTTTAATGTATTTAGTAACTATTATCAAAACTTTAAAATATTCAAATTGGTGTTTTTGGACCTTTTGTGAACTATTTTGTGTCAAACATGAGTCGTAATTATGGTATATAAAAAAACTGACCTACAAAACAAGGAAAATTTTAGGTGTTTTATACATCCAAATTGAGAGCCCAATTCATAAGCATAAATAGACACACCTAACCCGTGTACAAGCAAGCAAGAAACAAATCCATTTTGTGACAATGCACCAAAAATTATCTAGTTTTTTAATCTTATTTTTTTCCTAGCTCTCATGTTGGGTTTTAACATTTTATCATATAGTCAATGATATTCGTCAATTGGGTTTAGGTTTAAACGGGCTTTTTGTCCCTTTGTAAAAAATCTCAATTCATGGGAACAAAATTCAAATGGTTTTTTATGTACTAAATGTCATACTGAATTACTTATATCTAATGTCAAGAAAAGATCCCCATTGAAATATCAAAGCATTTAAAAAAAAACTTATTTCTTTTTAGTTATGCTAAAGTATGGGTAATAAAAAACATGATTTATCAAGATGTTCAAGTTGACTAATTGAATTTTTTTTATTAATGAAATGTCCATTTTGACTAAAGGTCCATCATATGAATGGACATTGAACTTATTAATTGATCCATTTCAATAATGATGATTCATTTGACTATTTGTCAAATGGGACATCTAGTCAAATCAAACAAAAAATGATATCTTAAGTCAAAATGGTCAATGGGTTACAATAAAATGGAACATTTTGTCAAGTTTAACAAACAACCAAACATCCCCTATCAAAATGGCCAATGGGATTTTAATTAAATAAGCCATCTCATCAAATTGGAGAAACAAAAATGACATCCTACCTACCAACTTACTTGGTAGATAGATAGGTAGGTAGGTACCTACCTATTATATCTATTAAGTAAGGTATACATAGGTGGGAGGTAGTTAAATAGGTGGCCAATAGACCTCCTACCTACTAAGTTACATACCTAATTATTTTTTAAATACCATATTTTTAACTTACATAAGTCTTATATATATGTATATAATGAATGTAAAATGTCACATAAAAAAGTTGACAAAAATTAACATTTTATAAAGTTTTAGTCCATTAATAAGGACTTGGTCTATCATCATGGAGGTGAAAGATTCATTTTTTAATAATTACAACCTATGTTAATATTTAAAAAGATAGGCTGAGTAGACTGGGTTGGGTTGCTAGGCTAGGCTACTTGCCCTTTTTAACCTACTACACCTATTTATTTACAATTGTAATTTTATTTTTGAAAATAAATCTAAAAATAAATTATTTTAATTTGAGTAGTCAAATGATCCATTGCCTCATTAGTCAAAATGACTAATAAAAAATGACCACCAAGTCATAATGGACATATTAAAATTGATCTGTCCAAAATGATGAGGGGTTTGTTTGATAGCTATTTAAATGAGGTCTTTTTATACTAAATTTTTTAGTCACATCGCATATGTAAGGATTTGTTTCAAATTATATTTCAAAGACAAATGTTTGATGCTATTGTTAAGAAAATTTAATCACAATACATTTTCACATAATGACTAATGATCCCAAACAATTCATTTTTTACAATCCACATATTGAGATGGTAATAAAGAGATGGTAGCTTGAGAAAAGACAAAATTGTTGTTATATCCAATCTCAATGTTTGACCGTTTACCTTACAAATTATGAACAATGTTATCGAGGGATGGAAAATGCAATCAAAACCTTGTTCATCCAATATAATCATTACTTATTGTTCATTGTCGAATTCTTTGTTTATCAAGTTCACATAGTGTTCTTTAATTTATATCTTTGTTTTTTGCTTGACAACAAATGGATCAAGGCACCTCAAAGCAAATAATTTTGATGACCTTGACAATAATATGAATCCATTGTTAATAGGTACAAATATAAATTCTTGAAATAAAATGCAACATATACATTGTAACAACAATGATCACCCCCCCAAAAAATGTGTTAAATTTGATTTAGAATTTGATTACCTTACCCTAAGGTCAACTTCATCATTAAATAATCCTCAAAATAGTAAAATGAAAATTTGTGAAAATATCAAGTTGATGAATGTTGAAAATCATCACAATTATCATAGGCTACACTTTGAATAATTTCACCACTCATATCACAATATTATAGTAGATAATGAAAAAATATATAATTTTAAATTTAAAAAAAGAATTCATTTCTTGGAAAAAAATTTGTTTTGTCAATATGGAAACTAACTTTAGGCTATGGTAATAACAACTTTTAGGAAATTACACACCAATGCAAATCAAAAAATTCTATATTATGTGACAACAAAAACCACAATGTTAACTCCAATGATGATTGCAATGCATGTGTGAATGAAAGATTTTAGAAAAATTGTGTGAAATGAAAGACGAGGAGAAAATAGAATACTCATTTAAAAAATTTGTGTGTGTGAAAACAAGCTAGAAGAATCAAATAATAATAGGTTTGAGACATAAAAAATTGTGAAGAAAAATGTGAGGAGATTCGTTCGAAGGGATGTACATGCACAAACTTAGGTTGGTAAATAACACAAACATATAGATAAACAAACACACAATATTATTTTTATTAAATAGATTAATTATTTTGTTGAACAATTGCCCATTATTATTAATCATGGGTGTAGTATGTCACCCTAATACTTATAATAACTATGATTCATATTAATTAATTGGGTTGTCTTCCAAGTTCATTATTTTTTTTCCAATGAACCTTTTTTATTGACCCAACACAAAGAAGTTATGAAACTTTGGAAACTCCTCAATATAAAAATATTGGGTCTAAACATAATGTCATATAAATTGGTTCATATATATAAATTTTAAGAAAACAACATTGGGCAAAACATATGGGACAAAGCGCTATTGGGAACACATTAGGAACCATAAAAATCAAACAATTTCAACATCTCAATTTTAAATTATCTTTTATTGAAGATTGAATGACCTTTTTCTTTTGGAATATTAAATTTTCGCATAAAAATGCCAATTGTTAATCACAAGTATGCTATCGTTTGGAAAATTATGATATTGGAATTTTTCATTGCAACATTGTGCAAAATGAATTAAAATTTTGATAGATTATTTGTTATTTATGTAAATACCCATTTATCACATGATTCCATGACCAATGATTTTTTTTTTGGCTTGTTGTATACAAAGGGAAAATATATAAACAACATGACATATGCCTCAAAAAAAGACTAATATGTCTTTTGAATTTTATGCCAACAAAGATAACACATCACAAATCATTACAAACATTTTGGTTTTCCATAATTGAGTAAAGAAGGATTGAATTTTTATTAAAATGGTGACATGTTTAGGAAATTATTGTGAATCCATGATATTTTGATATTTTCATGACGTACTCCCCCAAGCTCTAGGGCATTTGTTGGCTATAAATGACAAAATCCTTAATAAAATTTAGTTCAATAATCAAAAGGTTCTACTTTTCCTTCTATTTTTGAGTGAAATTTCAAAATCTAATTGATGTTAAATAGGGTGAAAGTTGTCATTTATTGGGACAAATGAAAAATGTCAAGGTGTAAAGCAAGTTAATGGTCATTTGCTTAGTAACATAATTATTATTTTGAGACATATCATATTTACAATAGACAAATTTTATCACAAATATTTAACATTCAACCCCAACATAAATAATAAAACATACATTAATTTAAAGTTTAAAATTAATTATAGAAGAAAAATATTTCACATGATAAATTTATTGTATTCATGGTAGAAAACATGGTTTCCTTGACCAAAAAAACTAGTAAAAAAATACCCCATTTAAATAACTATAAAAAACCCCCATTAATATTTTGGACAAGTTGATTTTAACATGTCCATTGTGACTAGGTGGTCATTTTATCCAATCATTTTGTCTAACAAGACAATGGATCATTTGAATGGTCAAATTAAAATAAAGTTATAATTTACATAGGTTGAAAATGGTAGGTAGTTAGGTGATAGTTTAACCTAGCTGCCCAACCTACATAACCTAGCTCCCTAAACATGAACATAGGTTGCAAGTATTAAAAATTGAACCCCTCATCTCCATGATGATAGACCAAGTCCTTACCAATGGATTACAACTTCATAAATTATTAATTTTTGTCAATTTTGAAATTTTGATATCTTACATTGTATATATATGGTAATTAAAAAATAATTAAGTAGATAACTTAATAGGTGGGAGGTGCATTGGCTATCTATATTTACCTGTCAACCTAATCTAAACTTAATTTATCCACCCAACCATCCACTTATCCTAATTACCATGCAAATACCTAAGTAGGTAGGTAGTAGGTACTTAAATACCAAATTAAATAAGTAGGTAAGTAGTAGGTGGGTACATAAGTACCATAGTAGGTAGGTAGGATAGTGTAAGTAAATAAATAGGTAACAGGTAAATACATGAGTACCACAATAGATACCTACTTACTTTACCTACCCACCTAGTATCCTATTTAAATACTAAGTGGGTACCTACCTACATAAGCAAATAGGTAGGTAGATAAAATGTCATTTTTGTTTGTTCAATTTGACAAGATGCTTTATTTTACTAGAAATGCATTGGCCATTTTGATCAAGAATATCAGTTTTTGTATGACTTGATTAGATGACTAACATGTGATCAAATGGGTTATCATTAATCAATTTGATCAATCAATAACTACAAATGTTCATTCATATGGTGAACCTATAGTCAAAATGGACACTTCACTAGTAAAAAATTACTAATTAATAAACTTGGACAACTTGAAAAACCATTTTATTTTATTAATGAATCTAATCCATCATTCATGAATTAAATGTTTTCATGAAAACTCATTTTAAATTCATAATGAATGAATTTATTCATCACCATTTAATTTTCATGTGTGGTGGATGAAATTCATCATTAATGTTCATTTATCATCCATAGCCTATGTTTAAAGGGTTGTTAAAAAAAGGTTTTTAAATGATGGGCCCCATGTTTAAACTTCATTGATCTAATTCTCAAGTCAAATATAAAAGATACTCCCCCATCCCCCTTCTTCTCACCTACTTTTTCAAAAGAATTGACATATTTGATCATTAATTTTTCAGAATTTTAGCATTTTTTAATATATATATTGAAGTCATTCAAGTATTGCAATAGTTGAAATTTTATAAATGATTGAATTAAATTGAAGTGAAATCCAATTATAAAAGTTGACATTGTTGGTCATAATACAAAACAATTACATGTGGGTTTAGTAGTTCAAAAACATATATGAACTTGGAGGAAAAATGTGTCTAAAAAATTATTAAAATCAATGAAGGAATTTATTTCATATTTTGGGGTAAAATGTTGCCACTTTAATTTTTGAGCAAAAAAAAGCAAAACTAGTAAGAATGAAACTAATGCACGATGTTACATAAAATAAGAAGCAATAAAAAAATAAACCACCAAAATGGTTTAAGATTGAATTGAAAACAATTGCAAAACCTTCAAGCATTTTCAGTTTACAAATTGTGATTTCATTTTGGAGGCAAGTTTTGATTAAATTTTTAATTAATGAAGTTTGCAAGGTCCAAATATGTCCAAATTGAACAATAGATTGTCATAATAAAAAAGGTTAATGAGATCTACAAGATAATTTGTTTTGTTGAATATGTGGTTTGTGATAGGTATGATGGTTAGATGGTTGAGACAAAAAATGTTTAAATTATTTAAAACCATGTAGGATATGATTTAGAAAGGTAAATCATGTGACCCAATTGAAAAAACTTTACACCACCTTGGAGCAATCTTGACAATGGCCCATGAAATATTTGTCTCAAATATTCATTTAAGAAAAAAATGCCAAAATCAATATTTAAAAATAAAATAACCCTATTTTTACACATTGTTAAACAAGTAGCCAAAATGTAAAGATATTTTAATAAAAAAATTACTTTCATAGTTGGTTTGTGATCAAATGTGGGTAAATTTCCTTGTGAATGATCACCAATGTGGGAACTTCATAAAATTTAAATAAATAAATAAATTGTGTAACAATTAAGGTGATTGAAAAAGGTGTGTGAAATGTGCTTAAAGATGTCACTTGTATATTTTGAGAAGCACTTGAGATGGAAAATGGTATTTTTTAGTATGTTATGAAATATTTTAAATATATTTTCATAATGAATTATAAACATCTTATTTAGACCTAAATAATGTATTATATATATATATATAAATTACACCTTTTTCACACAATTTGAAATAAATTGAAAATGACCTCCCTTTGGAAATACCAAACTCCATTTCAATAATTTGAAAGCTCTTGCACCCTAGTCCAAATTAAGAAATTAGAGAATGTGCTTAACTTTATTAATTTGTGAAGTTAGGGTTTTCCAATGATATAATTTGATAAACATAAGGAAAACACAAAAAATGTTTTTATTATGCCTTTAAACACGACACCATGATTCTTATTACCATCATACCAATTTTTTTAAAATTTAAAATAACGAAAATTTCCAACTTTACTTAACTTTGGTACATCCATGAGTGTTTTATTAATAATGATTTAAAGTGACAACAAAAGTTGATGTTGGTGAAGAAAACCACACATGAACATGTTGAAATTGTTGTCAAATTTGAAATAATTATCAAAACATGTGATGCCTGAAACTATGGCATTAAAAATTACCATTGAACCACGTATGTACTAATGAAATTGTTTTCAATTTCATGGTAATTATTAAAAATGATGTGAAGTTTAGGTTGTTTTGATGGATAATGGGTCACATGGAAGTTTTTTAAGCTAGGTCCTTAAAGGAATATACATAAATGTTATCTCATTATCTACTTTCAATATGTTTTATAATCATTTGAGTACAACCTCATTTTAATTTTGGGTCCAGTTATGCACCAAAACCTAATTGTAACCATTACCTATTTAATATTTCATGGTGCCACATGGTCTTTCTTTAAAACCTGCCCTAACAAAATTACCTAGACTTTTATCAAGATGAGGGCTCACATTCATTTATTCTACTTCCTTATACATATCTCTGCATTTTGAAGGGCACCTAAAAAAACAAAGAAAATACAATCCAAAAATGCAACTAAGCCAAAGACAATCATGAATGGAAAATGCACAAGTAATGAAACACAATCCGACGAGAAGATAAACACAAAAGGAAGAAATATGCATATGAAAGAAAGAAATATTCAAATTGCCAATAAATTACTGCCCTCATTTTCATATGAAAGTAAAAGGTTTGATTTAAAACCTGCAAAAATGGTTGAAATCACTACTACAAAATGTGGGTGCAATTCATTAATCTCGATTCACTAGACCAATGAGTTTATTATTTTTTCATTAGGTCTAGTTCACTATAATTAGTGAAATCACCACTACAAAATGTGAGTGCAATTCATTAATCCCGGTTCACTAAACCAATGAATTCATTATTTTTTCACTAGGTCTAGTTCACTATAACTAGTGAAGTCATTACTACAAAATGTGGGTGCAATTCATTAATCCTAGTTCGCTAAACTGGTGAATTCATTAATTTCTCACTAGGTCTGGTTCACTATAACTAGTGAAATTACTACTACAAAATGTGGGTGCAATTCATTAATCCCAGTTCACTAAACGAATGAATTCATTAATTTCTCACTAGGTCTAGTTCACTATAACTAGTGAAATCACTACTACAAAATGTGGGTGCAATTCATTAATCCCAGTTCACTAAACGAATGAATTCATTAATTTCTCACTAGGTCTGGTTCACTATAACTAGTGAAATCACTACTACAAAATGTGGGTGCAATTCATTAATCCTAGTTCACTAAACCAAACCAATGAATTCATTATTTTCTTCCTAGGTCCAGTCCACTATAACTAATAAATTCACTCAAAAATTCAGTGAAATCACTTGATGTATAGGGACACCTTTTATTGTGGGAAAAAAAATCAATCACGTCATATAATAAAAACAAATATTTGCTGACTATTGAGGAGATTAGCAAAGCAACCAGTTGGCCTCTGGTATTTAGAATATTATCCATCTCTGGACTAAGTTTGATGGATAATTAGTGATGCTTGTCATTTGACTTGGGTCCAGTCATCTTCCTTCATCACACACCAACCAATAGAACCCTTCAAACCGCAACTTCAAGTCAAGGAATAGCAGTCAATATCTTGCATTTTGTACATGTTTGATTAGCCAGATTATAATGCTCATACTCGATGAGCTGGTCTTGAAGTTGTTCTGGTGCTCCCTCATCAAGCAAGTCATCAAGTGATGGTGGGGAAAAAGACCCAAACAAACTTTGAAGAAGTTCCACACACTTCAACCATATGCCTGCTAGTGGTGCTAGAACCCCAAAGAGGTCAGGAATGTCATTTTCACTTCTTCCCCCAACCAGGAGTGGCTGTGGTGATTGCAAGTTGGCTTGCATATTCTTCAATGCCACTTCTTGTCCCCTCTCTGACTGATGATGCACTGCTTGACAAGTTTCCTACTACCCATGAGCTTTTGTAATTGTTCTCATGCATGACATATAAGAGCCTGGACTGGATGGAAACAACCGCTTAAACATAACCTAATGTTCTTACACTATACCATGATGTGCACATGGATGAGGAAATTACACTACCTAACATGTTTGGTGGGTTGGCCCACTGTAACACAAACTTTTGAGACTAGACAAACCAGACTGTGAAACACATCAACCTACAAAGCTGGTATGCAGAACCCACCTTTACAAAAACATCGGTGGCATGAAAAGCTCACTCAGTTGATTCATGGAAATAATAATCAAGGAGAAGTTGTTCAGAAGAGAGGTGTCACTTTATTTGTCCAGTACACAAAGCAACAGCTACCTTAGCTGGTATAGATTGTCCAGAATATAGCTTAAGCAGTGACTGTGAAAAACTCACAGCAATAGTTCAGAGTACAACATCCTTGCAGGAGCTTCCAAATATTATATTGAGCTTCGATATTATTTTGCTTCTTCAAACAGGCAGTAGAACAGAAGTGTGAAATATATGGAACTATGCTGACAGGTGGTCAAAACCAAAGAACGTAACATAATCCATAGCATAGCCCACCAGCGGCAGACTTTTTAATCAAAATCAGACTCCCAAACATTTGTTCAACTGTTTAGAGACAATTTTCTGTGGCATGGAAAGCATCTCCCCTAAGTTAAACCCAAATGTAAATTTATAGACCAGGGGATGTTAAGGGTGTTTAATGCACACCTTGAAAAGAACAAAGTTCGGGGCACTTTCACAGCAATGTCAGTTATGGACTGGCATCGTCTTTTTACATGTCTCCACTCAACACCCACTCCTCAGTGATTGCAATTGGCCATCCCATCATTCTTGGGGAAGGTCATCCAAAGTTCTTGACAGTAGCTGGACCAGCAAATGATGGTTCTTCTGATAGACCAGCCAATGCTTCCCACATTGCCTTCTGGAAAGGTGGGAGTGACCAAGCAGATTTTCTCTTCTGTTGTTGCTGTTGCTGTCTGGACTTACCATTTTGTTCCAAGTCAAGTGGAGTAGATAAAAAGGCTTGCTTTAGAAGTGATGTCAACCCAGCGCTGAAGTTGGACATGAACTGGCAGTACAATATGGCCTATGGACTTGATCAAGTTTGTACACTCGTTAACCTGGGTCTTTGCTCATAAGGTGCATTCCTACTACAAAAAGCTTTGGCTGCATAGATTATCACCAGATCATCCTCTCACAGAGAAGGAAATGCTTGCAACAAAAGCAACAAAGACCAATCTCTTCCTCCGACAAGGAAACCGCACCGGAAATATTGCTAGCAAGTGTAAGCTCCAGATGCAATCTGCAATTTTTCCTTGTGATGCACCAAAAGGTTGAATCTTATCAATAGTTGGATTAAGGGGAAACACACAACGGAAGGATGATAGGATTACTACATTAAAACATGATTATAACGTCAATGAAATTATACATAAGTAATATGATATGTTTCAAACCCTTTCAGGTGTACTAGCTTGATTTGGTCAGATGCCAAATCCAAATCCAAAGGCTATGATCATTGAAGCACAACAACACATCCCTTTATCCACAAAATCTGTCTGGCTAAAAGCTGACAGATCACAAAAATATGTGATATCATTTGCCTGTACATCTTCTTCAAATATACATTCTAAATGTTTCAGATCTTCCTTACCATTGCACCATGCTTGGCACATCCTCTGAGTATGGCATTCCAACTGATCACATTTTGATATGGCATCTTATTGGACACTCTCCAAGCATCAGCCACACTCCCATATTTTGCATCCATGTCAACCAAGCTACTCCCCACAAAGACATCTGAATCCTATTCCACTTTCAATGATCTTCAAGTTCAACCATGGTGGCACATGCCATTTGGTGCCCCCAAAAAATTAACAGAATTTGGTTGCACATGCTCATGCCTCACTTGCCAAAGTAGTTCCAGTGCCTTCTGCCATTGACGGCAAAATTTCACATGTACCAATATCATGACAATCCAAGATACCACATTTCCAGATGGCATCTTGTTGAACACTCTCCAAGCATCAGCCTTGCTCCCACATTTTGCATACATGTCAACCAAGCGACTCCCCACAAATACATCTGGATCCCATGCACTTTCAATGATCCACATCCAAAAGGTGAACCTGTGAGTGGCTTCACTAACTTTCCGTGGCAAGTTGGGCTTTGAATTAATGGCTAGCTGGATGGCTTTCAACACCTCATTTTCATCCTTTGTTGCCAGGATTGCTCTAGAATCGCCAACATTTGCAATCACAAGGTGTTGGCCTTGAGAGGAGGAGACACACACACAAGCAAGTGAAGGCCGATTTCAAAAGATTGCTCTGATTCAATAGGCTTCAGTTCTGTAGCTCATATGATGTAGTAAGCAATATGCACAAATGCTGAAGGATGATGCCATTTTGCGACATGGATGAGCAATAGTGAAGGAACATATATGCCCACCTGCTTCAAGACTGTGACAGGCTAGTTGTGTTTCACACTGCAACCCTAGTTCACCTGTAATACTTTCATATTGAAGGTGACAATTATTTTAATTGTGGCCCTACTTAAGGGGCTAAAATGAACAAATCTAGTTCATTTGTAATACCCTCATATGGCTGGTGAAAATAATTTGACTATGGGCTCTTATACACAATCCTAAATCGAAAATCGAAAAAAAATCCTTAAAATACTTTCATGTTTTCCATTTCAGCATCCATTTTGGCAGTTATCGAGTCGCTTGGATTGATGAGGAAGTAAGTCAGTGTAGTTAGGTAGGTTGGATTTGGTAGGTACTTGCCTAGGGTGCTAGTAGGTAGGAATGGGGCCGGGGGGGGGGGAATAACCTACTTGGTACAATGCAATGGCCGTGTCGGTCATTATCACATTTATTTTGTGGAGGTTCAGTGCCTAGGTACATAGGTAATTAGATGAGTCGGTAGTTAGGTGGATGGGTGTGTTGCTAGGTACGTAGATAGATGGGGTGGGTGAGTTGGTAGGTAGATTGGCGAGTGGGAAAGAAGGTAGATACGTGTACAAGTAGGTAGGTAGTTGGGAGGATAGTAGGTAGGTGGGGGAGAGACTAGGCCTTTTTTGGTGCATAGGCAGGCAGTCTAAATGTAGGTAGGTAAGTCAGAGGGGTGCGCGAGGGGGTTTGAGGCCCCAAAAAAAAAATTAAATCAACCTGTGCTAT
>Ga0209611_10012408_pt1 | contig 11989 bp, 10 predicted proteins | sample S1TSphgellanicum_3_FD_187693 | JGI IMG/M metagenome (GOLD analysis project Ga0209611, IMG submission 187693) | Host-associated microbial communities from peat moss isolated from Minnesota, USA - S1T2_Fc - Sphagnum magellanicum MG (SPAdes) (version 2) | ecosystem: Host-associated > Plants > Peat...
TACCATCCTACCTACCTACTTACCTACCATCTATCTACCTATGTCCTACCGTCCTACCTACCTACTTACCTACCATCTATCTACCTATGTCCTACCTACCTACCTACCTATTTACCTACCATCTATCTACCTATGTCCTACCTACCTACCTATTTACCTACCATCTATTTACCTATGTCCTCCCTACCTACCTACTTACCTACCTATTTACCTACCATCTATTTACCTATGTCCTACCTACCTACCTACCTACCTATTTACCTACCATCTATCTACCTATCTCCTACCTATTTATCTATTTATTTACCTACCATCTACCTACCTATATTTTATTTATATATTTACCTATTTAGTATCTACTTACATACCTGCCTATAGTTTACATAAATAGGTATGAGTATTTAAAAACATACGTAAGTAGGCATGTGTACCTACCTATCTACCTAATTAGGTACCTATTAACCTACTTATGAAAAAATTGAGGTTCAAATGTTGTTATACACATTAACAAAAAAATTTCATAAAAGTTCAAAAATACATGTTAAATCCATTTGGTATTATATTGTTTTACAAAGTGGTGGGTGGTTTGATGGCCGAAACATCGGTGTGGAACCAAAGAAACCAAGGTTCAATTCCCTTTACTGAAATATATTATGTGGAGTATGTATGTTTGTATATATATTTTGTACATGTATGTAAATGTATAATACATAGGTGGGTTGTGGATAGGTAGGTAGGAGGCCATGGTGGGTAAATAGGTCATGGGTGGGTGGGTAGGTAAGTATTTAATATTTATTTATTATTTACATTTTTATATTTACAAATTGAATTATTTTTTTAATTGATTTTTTTGGGTTGCCCAAATTTTTGTCTGATTTGACTAGTCAAAAAGACCATCAATCAAGTTCACCAAATGTCAAAATGATTAGTTTTTGGTTTAGTTTTCCAGTCAAATAAATCATGCTTTCTTATAGTGACAACCATAAGACTATTGTGTAAAGTTCTTATTGTTTCCATGTTCATAAAGATTGCCATGCAAGCTTTGGGATCCTACAAAAGAATCTTGTCCATAATCGTGTTTGTCTCTGACAACAAGGCAAACAACCCATTCATTAACACTTTTTTTAAAAGAGGAGACAATTCACAATCACCCTCTATTGTGAATGTCTCTATAGTGGTTAATGCCCTTGCCTCCACTTTAACTTTGCTCAAATCGTTAGGTTTTGTTGTGGATTTGTAATTGTCATGCCTATACATGGCCTCATACATGATGGCCAATTATGGGCATGTCCATCATGCCTTTTAGGGTTAATGTATGGTTTTAGGTGGCTGTACGTTATTAGGTGCTTAATGTTTCAGTTTGTTGGCGGCTATATAAAAGGCCAAACCCTTCCTTTCACTTTTTTATATTTCTAGAATTCCTTTGTCAAAAGAGTTTCCTCCATAGTCATATTGGATTTCTACATGCTCACGGTGGCCATTGCATGGCCACCGTCTACATACACTACATGTTCATTCCTTCTTTACAATTCAATGATACATGAGAATTTCATTTCAACCTCCTTCTATGCGTTGTATATATATGTGCATGCATCTTTTTTTGGTTGATTAGTTTCTACCTTTGACTGGTTTTAGTTTTTTTGTTTAATAAAGTTTACTATGGATTTACACCCTTACAACACCATACGTCACAACATTACACGTCACGACATAATAAACTATAAACCAAAAAGTGGTGTGGCAATTTTAATTTAGGTAGGGATTTTTGCCTTTTCCTTAGGAGCATGTTGTACATAAGAGTAACTTTTAAAAATGGAGAGTTTAGTGACACCTCGTTGCTTACCTCTGTTTTTATGTGGAGTAAATGAAAAGTCATCATCACTATGTCCTCTTTAACATGTCAAGGTCATGGAGGTGGCATAAAACCTATTTCTAAACATTTCGAATTAAGTGCAACCTATTTAGAAGGAAGACTTGTTTCATTTAAAGTAGGACACTTGTTTCTGCTGGGTATGGTTTTCCCAAACTTAACACCTAGCTTGTTTATTTCCTTTGTTTCATTCTTATTCCAAGTTGCGTACATTTTTAGGGGCTCTTTCCCCTTGTAAGAAGGGCGCTAGTTCATCATTTTGTGATAAGAAAAAATGTTATTATCCTTCATGCAAACCTTGCAGAACTTACATTGGAAGGAAGGTCAATTGCAAATAGGGTTGTCAAGTTGCTTACAGTCAAAACGTGCTTCCATTACAAGTTTTTCATACTCATCTTCAAGATACAAGGCCACACATGTTCTCCTATTTTGTTGCATGTTGCATTCAGAAGTTATGGTCTTGTGGGATGGACCTCCAAAAACTTACACATGAACATGCCACAATTGAAAACACAACAACAAAATCCCAACTTCATTTTGCAATTTTGTGATAAACAACAAATTGTAACATTTTTTTTTAACAAGCTGCCTATTAATATAATTCAATTAACCATAGCACATGGCAAAACAATTGTTCTAAACATGATTCTACAAATGTTTTGCAACTAAAATATGAATGGAATAATGATTAAAAAAGAAATAGATCAAAAAAAATTACAAAATTGCCATCGAGCTTTCACCAATATTGACCCGCAAACAATGTTTTCATTGTGAAATGGAATTTTTTTTTAATGTGCATTACCTTCATAGAATTCTTAACCACTACAATTGATCTATAATTCTGTGATGCCTAACACACTACAACATACTTGTTTTTTGTGGCAAGCATCATAAGATTAAATTTGCCTCCAATGGTTGATTTTTTTTTAAAAATGTCTTATTTGTTTAATACCCACCTTATAATGTTCACTCCATATCAAGTCGCCTCCTTTCAATTTGTTCACTAAATACCACCTCATACAACCACATAACATTTTGTTCCATTCAAGTAAAATTAACACTAGCACATTAACTTGAATGACCATGGGTACAAACCTTCATTATAGTTGAGTTTTTAGCCTAATTAATTCTTTCCTTCAACATAATACAATTTGATATCTATTCAAGCACCACCAACATCAATTCAACGACCATTACCATAAATATACATATTACTTTTACTTTTCATTAATCTTTTTGAAGCTTGTTAGGTTTCATCATCTTGATTATTTTTATGGAATCTATTTTTTAAACATACTAACTCTAGATTCCAACTTCACATAAGTGTTAAGCTTTCAAAACAAAAAAATTGAGAAAAGTGGAAATTTGACGCACTTCCAAGCTCCTTGATAGACTCAAATGTGAGTCTAAAGTGAAAACAACGAAAGGAAAAGGAGTTGGGGCACATTCCTTGGCTTGTACCATTTTTTGGGTAGAAAAACATGCTGAAGCTTCGAAATGAGGATTAGGAAAAGTGATAAGTAATTCAATTACTCACACAGACTTGCACAAACCAAATAACAAGTTGGTTAGTGCATAGTTGGAGCACTTTTGGTGCACGGACGAACCACGAGCAAACATGAACTCACAAAACTCACCACAGCCTAAACTTGGAAGAAGCCATCACCTTCCCCCATATATTATTCTTTATGCTTAGCCATGGGGCTAGCACCCAAATGTTATTTTGTCCTAGGACTCCCAAATTGGAGTCCCGAAATTCCCGAAATGAGGATTCCCGCAACTATGGAAGCCCATAATTTTATGTGTAAACTTTTGATTGAGATGAGATTTAAAGCAAAGTTGTCGTTGTTAAAAATGTTCGAACGGTAGGTGGCATGCCATCTGCACACAAGGAAATCAAGGCAATTCCCAACTTTTAATGCTCCGAAATCTAATTGGTAATTTGACTCTCGACCCTTCTTTTGGCCATAACTTATGTTTTAAGTGCCCAAATGAGTCATGTGAGCCCATTTTAGACATTTAAGTTGAAGAGCTTTCCATCAATATGAGGAACTCTTCAATCCAATGAGTTTTGACCCTTGCAATCTCCCTCTAAAAATTCGAGAGTTCATTGAAACTCCAACTCCCAAAGTGAACTCCCAAAGTGGGAGCTCACTTGGGAATGTGGGGGTTCATTCCCTCACACTTTTTTACATTCTCGAAAGCATAAAATATGATTCCCAAGCTTCACTCTTAGCCCACACCTTTGTTAGACCTTGCCTTGGTCGCGAGCCCAAGGCTAGGGTTATGATAAAATTACAACATATTAAAGTTGTTATGTTTGATCATTTGATGTTAAAGGTTTAAAAAATCAACCAACAAAAAGTACATATGTAAACACAAAACAACAAGCAATAACAAACCAACACAAAAAATGGTAAAAAACAAGGAGGAACAAAATTTAAGTGAGGAACATACCCCAGGTGCATGAGAAATAATGTTGATATATCTTTAACACTTAAGCAAATGGATCATTTAGGGATCTTCCTATGCATGTATGGGTAGCAACTTTTGAACCAAGTGGCCTCTGTCGATGACCCCTACTGGTGGCATCACATGTGTTTTGGGTTCTAATATGCTTCTTTCATCCTTTTCAACACTCTTAGGTTTTTTAGAATTGTCAACTTCCTCCATAGTGTTGATAGGAACAAGACAACTTCAATAAGTTGTGACACTCCTAGGTGCAAGGGAGGCAAGTTCTTCTATTGGCATTGACTTCACATGGAGGTTCTCCTTGCAACAACTCCATTGTTGCAAACATTCAAACCCTAAACATACCAAGAAAATAATGTAGAACAACATTAAAGTTGTCAATTGCACAATTGTTATGTTGCACTCGAGTGCACTATGAGCTTCCCAAATTGAAAGTGAAGCAAGAAGTTGAGCTTTGTTGGTGTTTTGTTGCTCCCCTCATTATGATTCTTTCAAGCATTAAACCCTAAAAATTTGAAGGCACTATTAATAGCCTATTTTCAAATCTATGCACACGCGGAATGTTGCATAAAACATGGGAGTGTTCTGCAGACGGAAAAAACGAACGTAATCAATGACGAATGCTTGGAAAGGAGTTCGACGACGTTCTACAAACAACGATGGGTGGGAGACCCCCCCCCCTCTCCCTTGGCCAGACGACAGTTCCGGTGGTCGGTCAGGGTGTCCAAGAACAGCTGTGTCAATGCCCATCAAATTCTTGTTACTTGTATCCAGAGGAGCAGCAGATTGAGGCGCTATGAATTCCAGTCTGAAATAGCAGCAGCAGTGCCAACACTGATCGCTGCATCTCAAGATTGTTCACAATCGTAATTTTGTCAAGAAGAACCACCACCACCACTGATCGCTCCATCTCAAGATCGTTCACAATCGTAATTTTGTAAAGAAGAACTAGCAGCAGCAGATCCGAATACTTATCATGGAGGGTCATGTTCCGCTTAGTGAGGTAACTATTTGTAGTTCAATTCCCCAGTTCTGGATTGAAATAATTTTTTTGTTTATATGATCTGTACAGTTAATTAATCTTGGGCGTCTTTGCTAGGGAAATCAATTTAAAACAAAAATTGGGTTCTGGTAGAATCTGGGTGGCTTCTAATAGAATTCTGGATTTGTTGTAAGGCTTTGGTTCATTTATATGTGTGTGAACTGGGAGGTAAGGCCCAAGGTCGAGGGCATTACCAGAATAAGGGTATAGCCCTGAGACAGCAGCTGAGGTGGTGCTCACATGCTGGTTATGCCCTAGTTCGATGACCTTACCAAACATAAAGCAACTGCCTCCCCGGATCGATCGATTTGTGCAGACTAAAACGAATTCTTCCTCCTTAAAAAGTAAGAACCCTCCAGTGTACCCGAGTGAATCTTACCTGTGGGATTCTGGCAGTGCTTAAAGTTCCCCATAATAGCTGTTAGAGGAATTTCTAGAGTGCAGCTCATGCTGATCAGACGAGCTACTGATCGGAGTTTCATATTGAAGAGCAGCCGGGTCCTTTTACACTCAAAAAGCTGCAGCTTCAGACTTAATGAGAGTGTTACTGAGAACACGGGTGCCAGGTTTCTATATATCTAAACTGATCTCGTCTTGTTTGTTGTATTTGCTTGTGGACAGGATGTGGATTACAATCGCAAGCTGAATGACTTGCTGCCTGTGACTGCGAGCAGGGAAGCCAAATGGTGGTACTCCACCTTCCATAATGTGACGGCTATAGTGAGTGCTGGAGTTCTTGGCCTGCCCACTGCCATGGCAGATCTCACCTGGTAATATACACAATCACCAAACAGTACTACAACACATGAGAATATAACAAGGAACATTAAAAGTCTAGTGATGATGTTCATTCCGAATTCCTATGACCGGCCTTGAGGAATCCTGATGAATATTCGGGATGTCTGACAAGTATGCGTTGTGGATTTGTGGAGTGCTACATATGCAGGGGTCCAGGCATAGTCCTCTTGATCCTATCATGGGTCATCACCCTCTTCACCTTGTGGCAAATGGTAGAGATGCATGAGATGGTGCCCGGCAAACGTTTTGACAGGTACCATGAACTGGACCAGGAAGCGTTTGGGAAGACGTTGGGACTGTGGATAGTGGTACCACAACAGCTTCTTGTGGAGGTAAGCGTGGACATCGTGTACATGGTGGCCGGAGGCCAAGCGTTGAAAACATCTACATGTTGAACTGCCATGGATGCTGTTCGAAAAATGTGGGGAGCGATGATGTTGCTGAAAAACAATACGAGTCGGCTTCCCTCTGGATTCTTATCTATAGCTCGGTGCACTTGCTACTCGTCCATCTCCCGAACTCGATTGCTGCAATCTCTTTGGCTGCAGCCATCATGTCAGTCAGGTCTGGAATTAGCCTACACTCAATGACTCAATTAATATAAGCCCGCATGCAGCTCAGACACAGCTATATAGATTCCCCAGGATGTCTTGATCTGTTGCACATAGTAGAATTGCAAGTTTCGACGGATTATTGCATCCGATATGATTTGGTAAACACCCCAGATGCAGATCTGCTAGCCATGAGTTAGTACTTAATACCCATTTTTTTGGACTTTTCTCAAGACTGAAAAAAAAAACTTTGTGCACTGGACATGACCGCTTCTTCATTTGTGCAGCTACTCAACAATTGCGTGGGCCATACCCGTAAACAAGGGAAATCACCAACCTCAGGACTACCATTTGCCACATTACGGTGAAATTAGTCCAGCACCCGGGCCTGAACCTGCGGCAACCGCAAATGCCCATACAGCACATCAACTACTGAGTATTTTCAATGCGTTAGGGGTGATATAGCATTTGCGTATGCAGGACACAACGTGGTTTTGGAGATTCAAGCCACGCTTCCCTCAAAGCCCGAAAGGCCTTCCAAAATCGCCATGTGGAGAGGGGTCCTCGAGGCTTACGTGATTGTGTTGGCCGCTTGCTACTTCCCAGTGGCTATCATTTGTTACTGGGCTTATGGAAACCAGCTTGCAGCCTATTCCAATATCCTTCAATTCCAAGGCACGCTCCGACACAATTATAAGGGGATCCTCACTGCAGCTAATGTCATGTTGATTATTCACAATCTCGGAAGTTATCAGGTAGGCACATGAGTTTCATCCTCTCCTCTTTCTTCCTGACTTATTTCAACAATTCTCTTCTTATTTCTGTGCGTATTTTGAGGATATCCTCCTAGTTTTTTTATATGTATGTTCACGTGTTCCCATGGAGGAAAGAAAAAGAGAACCTGTTTACGTGCATGGTGCTTCCTGTACTCATGGGTTCTTCTCAGGAGGTTGGGAAACATCCTCAGTCAGGAGAACCCACTTGTATAGAACCTCCCCCCTACAGTTACATACAACCTCAAAACATGTCTTTTACAATTTGTCCTCTTTGACTACAATGAAAAAATCCATTAAAAAATAATTTAAAGATAACTATAGTAATAAAAGCAGTCATAAAAGACAAGTTTTAACTTTGAATTCAAACCGTATATGGTACAAACGAGTGCTGGTCTGGTTGCTCCTGCCTAGTATTGACCAGTGAGTGGTGTATGGGTAGATAGCTATTACCTTTTGAACAAACCAGAGAGGTCCCCATATTTTTATTTTTTTATTTTTTTTCCCATTCGTGGCAGGTACTGATATTGGGTACTCTTTTAAAACTTCATACCAGTCTACTAACTAGTATTAGGTCCAAGGCTGATTTTTGCTTCATATAAGCCCCGGGAGGTATAAACCTGGCGTTACCTCAGGTCCCATAAAGGGGGGTTTTGGGTATAAGGTTGGTATTGCCTCAGGTCATATTGGACTGCTATGGTATTCAATAGGAGGAGTCATACCAGTAATATATACCCAAGTTGCATCCCATATACTAATACTAGTTTGAACCCCTTGCCTAATGCACAGGTGTGTGTATATTTAATGGCACATATTACAAAATTACAATTACAAACTACATTTCCAAAACCTCTTTATATATGACATTCCACATGTATCCATCGGGTCTCTGGCCACTGAAAATCTTGATGTTTGCACTGCTTGTGACCTGTGAGATAGCATGTGTGCCATCTCTTCCTATTGCTTTCTCCACCGCGCCACATCTGTATTCCACTCTTTCTCGACCCCATCGGAGTAAACAGACCATGACAGGACGGATGGACGAATGGATGACGGGACCAATGGATGAAATGATGCTTCACGACGTCCTTTACTATATGTAATAACACAGATATTGACACAGGTAGCAGTCAGCCTGGTATGATCTGAGGCAATACCAGCCTTATACTGGTTTTATAGGGTTTAGGGTTTATAGGGTTTTGGTGCACCTGAGGTAGTACCAGCCTTGTACCAGTTTTATATCAATCTCAAAAAATATATATATGTATATTCTTCATATATCCAGCAAAAATTCAGTCGTAGACCCAATATTGCACCAAAGACTGGTATGAAAGTTTCAAAAGGGTACCCAATATCAATATCAGCCGGATATGAAAAAAAAAGCCCCCAATTACCGGGACCAGCCTATATGTTCAAACTTGTCAATGCCAGACCAATACTTTGTAAGGACCAAGAGTGCAGCTGTTCTGGGAATTTTGGGCTCTGCCTGATGTAGGACCCAAATACTCACAAAAGCCCTTTTGGAGTTCCTTACCCAGTGTAATGAACACTTGTAGAATTTCAACTATATATAACTATGATATTTGTGGAGGAGAAAAGATCATAATTGAAATTCTGTGAGTTGATTTTGTGAGTTGTTTTGCTGCTGGACTTGGACAGATCTATGCTATGCCAGTCTTTGACATGCTGGAGACGGTGCTGGTGAGGAAATGGCTTCTTCCTCCTTCCTCGAAACTTCGTCTGATCACTCGCACTACTTATGTCGGTAAGATTTTCAACATGACTAAACACTTGGGTGGCCCTGCATACATCTTCAAATCTGAAAAGCTCACAATTGAGGGCATTCCCATAGTAAGGAGCTTAGGATGATGAGATGGTAGTTGACTCGAGCATTGCATTTTGGAAATGTTGCCCCTCTGCCCATCCACCATGCACTTTGCCCATGGTACAGCATGAGGTGCAGAAAGTTATCATAAACCTAAACATATGCAGATCACAAGGTATCTGAGGAGGAGAGATCTTACACCTACTTCTTATGAAAGGGAGCATTATGGTTCTTATAAATTTGCCTTCTTATAACATTGAACCTAAACATGGGAACAAATTCCTCCCCGTGCTTTATGTTGGAGTTGTATTTGCCTTCTTATAGATTTGAATCCTGGCTGTGAAGTGCCTTCCAATTCAAAACCTGCTGAAAAAACAAGAGGCACCTGGAATTTCCTCAATGCTTAAAAATCGTGGTGGTATATATCTGATTGCAAACTGTAGGTTTTACAATGTTTGTGGCGACAACTTCCCATTTTTCAAAGCGTTGCTTGGATTCTTTGGATTCACCTATGCTCCAACAACATACTTTGTGAGTATATTATCTACATGCTTTTGGTTGAATCAAATTTCAAGTCCATTGTTTCAGTCACATGACAAAAATGTGTTCCTAATCAATTAGGTTTTCAATTTTTTTGTTGCCACGGCATTCATTTATCTGGTCTGAGCAGAGCAGCTTGGCCTTGTAGCCTGGCTGTTCCTATTGTTGACCTCATGAATAGAATTGATTAGTCATTAGCTGAAAACTGCTAAAGAATTAGGTGAGAACCTTAACATTTCACCTGGCTGTAGCATGCCATCAACCTAGTCTCAACCAGAGTTCTTTTTCCAAATTTTGTGAAATCATCCATAAGACAATTCAGCCAAATTTAGTTGTCAAAAAGTATGAAAGTAAAAACATTAAAGCATCCATCAATATTGTTGGCTATCTACCATACATCTGAACTTTTCTCTAAGATTTTTGTATTTGGGTTTCATTGCAGTTACCTTGCTGTATATGGTTGATTGTCTGTCGGCCCAAACGATTCAGCATGTCATGGACCACAAACTGGGTTAGTGCTTTACTCATTAGTCTCTAGTTATAACATTTTGCACAATTCTTTCCCTTGTACTGAGGCTGCAGTTTTTTCACAGTTGTTTTCATAGTTCTATTTCATCCAAGATTGAATCCCCTAGGCCTCATTAGTGGGCATTACTCTTGATGTTCTTGGTAGACAACTATCCAACATTAATTATACTATGGAATTACTGTAGCTTTGTGGCCACCAAAACTACATACTTTTCTTTTTTTTTTCATATGGGATTTGTGCAGATTTGCATCATATTGGGGGTCCTACTCATGTTTACTGCAACCATTGGTGGCTGCTGGGCAATCTTCAACGAATGGAACAGCTACCAGTTTAGGAGGTTTTGGAAATGGCAAGATTGTCCAGGAGTAAACTCAGCTCAACATTGTACTGCTCCAACCCCAGCTCCACACTAACTCATATTCCTTGACACTTGAAGTACACAGAATGATCAAAGGATGAGTGAAATTTAAAGCTTTAGGAAGACAAAACCCTTGCAAAGAAGGGTACATGCTGGTTCAACATTAGTGGGATTGCTATTCATTACATTCAAGTTCTTAATTGAAAAGAAAAACATACATTCCATTGTATTGTTGAAGATTATGTGACTGGGTATTATGGCAATACCTGCTTATTATAAGCACCATTATATTCCTTAGGAATAACAACTTGTCACCAGAATTTTTTTTGAAGATTTTGTGATGTAGCCAAGGTGGCAACCATCCAGAAACTAATTTAGCCAATTCTGGCTACACGCCAGATATGAAATTAGAAAAAAACCAGGATCCTTCTATATTCTTGGCTACCTACTGGAACTTACTGTAGAAATCTGGCAATTTGAATTTTTTTCTTTTTGAAATTCGGCGAATTTGGACCATTTTTCCCATGAAAAATCCTTTGTACTGGTTGAAATCACATTTTTCAGGTTGAATTTTTGCGAAATTTTGCTAGTAAGAAAAACACTACTTGACAAAGGTTGCAATTCAGAAGTGATTGAAGATGAAAGGGTGGTGTTTAATTTCAGTATTGGGTAATTCTTTGATTTTGTTATAATGTCTGGTTCCGGGTTTTTGAAAATTTTCAAAATCAAACAATGCCTGGTACCAGGTTTTATTTTAGTTCCAGGTTTTGGAAATTTTTTAAAGAACCAGCAATTCAGGGTAGGTTCTTTACCGAGCCACACTCAATTAAAATTGGTTCTTTGATCTTTTGAGCCAATTGAGGGTCCACATACCCAACCTTTACCCATGCCAGTGCTTTCTTTGAAAAAGAGAGAACCTCATCACACTAATTCTCTATCACTATTTTGACAACAAACACAGGTTGAGAATTGATAGAAAGATCCACCTGTGGTCTGCATGAGAGACCAGTGTTGTCTTTACATGTATTAGTGGTGTCTTGATTGTTATGTTCTTTCGTGACATGTGTTCTCAGGGTGGCGTTAGAGTTTAAGGTAGCACCATACCCAATCTAGCGAAGAGGGAGCGTGAGCTTTAGAATAAGCTCAGTTCTCCACCTCTAGGACCCACTTTCACACTTTGCTTTGTGTTTTCTTTGCTTTGCTTTTTTTTTTTTGGTTTCTTATAGTGTTG
>Ga0209611_10012410_pt1 | contig 11988 bp, 9 predicted proteins | sample S1TSphgellanicum_3_FD_187693 | JGI IMG/M metagenome (GOLD analysis project Ga0209611, IMG submission 187693) | Host-associated microbial communities from peat moss isolated from Minnesota, USA - S1T2_Fc - Sphagnum magellanicum MG (SPAdes) (version 2) | ecosystem: Host-associated > Plants > Peat...
TTTAAAGGCGATACAAGATGAACAAAATTTTATTTTGGAGAATTATGGACACATTTGTTGCCCATGATTTCTACTTTTCATGTAGGTGAAATGTTTTAAGGTTGTAGGGTTTAACCAACATTCAAAATTGCATTGCAACATTATGAATGTTTGCCTATGAAGTGGTTATAGATGCAATTGATGAATATTGTAGGTTGGGTGAAAGCACAACCATGGAGGTATGAAACAATGTCTATGAGAATTTGAGCTTACTTTAGGAATTTGAACTTGCTTCAAATTTTACTTATTTGAAGTAGCCAACAGGAGTTGACCTCATCAAGCAATTAGCAATCATTGAGGCCAAAGGTTTTCTTAGTATGTTTACATCTATTGACTACATGCCTTATCAATGGAAGAATTACCTTATGGCATGGCATGGTTAATTTCAAGATAAGGATGGACACAAAAGCATTATTGTTGGGGCCATAATCAATCAATATTTGTGGATATGAAATGTATTTTTTGGTCTAAATGGGGATAACAATTGTCATGATGTGTAGTGTCGTGACGTACGGTGTCGTAAGGGTGTAAATCCATAGTAAATTTTAATAAACAAAAAGACTAAAACCAATCAAAGGTAGAAACTAATTAACCAAAAAAAGATGCACACACATATATATACAATGCACAAGAGGAGGCTGAGATGAAATTCTCATGTATTATTAAATTGCAAAGAAGGAAAAAACATGTAATGTATGTAGACGGTGGTCATGCAATACCCGCCATGAGCATCTAGAAATCCAATATGACTATGGAAGAAATTCTCCCTGACAAAAGAATTCTAGAAAAACTTTAAAAAGAAAGGAAGGGCTTAGCCTTTTATATAGCCGCCAACAAGCTGAAACCTTAAACACCTAATAACATACAATCTAAGAATGTACATTAACCCTAAAAGGCATGATGGGCATGCCCATAACCAGCCATCATATATAAGGCCATGTACAGGCATGACAGCTGTCGTGACGTGTAGTGTCGTGACATACAGTGTCGTAAGGGTGTAAATCCATAGTAAACTTTACTAAACAAAAGGACTAAAACTAGTCAAAGGTAGAAACTAATCAACCAAAAAGAGATGCACACACATATATATATATATAATGCATAAGAAAAGGCTGAGATGAAATTCTCATGTATCCCCCCCCTAGACCTGAGCTAGGAAAAGCGTGGCATGGTTTGAGTAGAAATCAAGGTGCTGTAGGAGAACATGATGAATAGTACCAAATGCCGGAGGGAATTTGAGTGAGCTTCGGCTTGAGGCAAAGAAATGGTATCCACCATTATAGTTATTGCAAAGCAGCATCTGATCAGCATCATCTATCCTTTGACATACCTGGCATGGATAGTCAAGTGGAGGAATCCAAGTCGACGTGATGATGGTACAATCCAAGTTTGACAAGTGGTAGGGCACATAATTTTTGGAATGATCTCGAATTGTGCATCCGTGAGCTCCTTACAACTCCAACACACTTGAAAGCCTAATTGCCTTAATCCTTAAGGTAGTGCAACCAGAAGAATTGTCTAGAATATCATTAGGTTACCGTTGGAAATATACAAAATCACCAACATCAAATTGTTTCACCTTAGGTTTGTAATTGCCACTTCATGTGTGTGCATATCGTAAGGTGTCTCGATGCTATGCAATGGACAAGTTTTCCATGGCCATAACCCTCTTGAACAGAGCAGTCCTCTTTGCGATAACCCTAGCCCAAGTGGATCGAGAGTCCAAGTCCACAACTTGGTCCATTTCAGCAACAATGGAAGATGGTGGAATGCGATGTTTCCCAAAAAGTAGAAAGTAAGGAAAAAATTGAGATAAAGAGGCGTGTTTGGACATACTGTAACCCATGGCGATGTAACGGAGGGCCAGGTCCCAATCCTCTTTATTCTTTGTGAGGCAAATCTTTTAAAGTCCCTTCTTGCATGTTTGAATCATCCTTTCTGCAAGGCCATCAACTTGGGGATGATTTCTTGAAGTCTGGCAATGGTTAATGAGGGCATGGTCAAGTAGGTCTTAAAATTATCCTCTGGATTCTAATCCTTGATCAGTAAGGCACTTAGCACAAGCCCCAAACCTACTTAGGACCTATTATAAAAAAACATGGCTGACGCTATTTGATGACTTGTCTGGTAGTGCAACAAGCTTGACCCACTTTGAAAACTGTTCAATCATAATCATGATGTAAACATTACCCCTAGAAGTTTGTGGTAACTCTCTAGCTAAATCATATGGCCAGTGATAGAACATGCCCTGAATAGGAAGTGGAGAAAGCGTGAATTATCAAGAGGAGAAAAAAGTTTTCACTCTATCACATTGTTCACATCTAGCAATGACGTTTTGGACTCGAGCATACATAACTCTCCAATGGTAATGAAGAACGAGAAGGCTATAAATATGCTTAATTCCAAAATGTCTAAGCTCCAAGTGTACTTTTTGAATAAGACCAGGTTGTTCATGTGGTGGAGGAACCATTCTTTCGCCTTGTTGTAAACATCGAACAAGGTGATAGTCGCAACCCCACTTTGAGGGAAGTGTGAGGTTGCCACTCACACTCCCGAAAATGGGACTTGGGAGTCCTCCGGGACTCCTGAAAACTCAAAACGTGATTTCAAGGGGTCAAAACACCTTGCATCAAGGCGTTTTTTATACCGTTGGAAAGGTCTTGAAGTGTAGATGCCAAAAATGGCCTTGCATGAGCCATTTGGACATTTTTAACATAAGTTGTGATCGAAAGAAGGGCCAGGAGTCAAACTGGCAATTTGACTCCCAACCACTAAAAGTCGGAAATCGACCCAATCCTGATGTGTGCAGGTGGAGTGCGACACATTGTTGGAAAGCTCTCAAGGAGATCTACAAGTTTCTTTAGACCTCGTCCCAATCAAAGGTCGGGGCAAAAAGTTTTGAACGCCTAAAGTCCTGGGAGTTCAAACGGAGATAGTTTTGGGAGTCCCAGGAAAAAGTGCCATTCGGATGCAAGTGCGGTAGTGAGACGCAAAGAATACTATATGGGGGAAGGTGGTGGCTTCCCCCCTGAGTCCGGGCTGTGGTGAGTCAAGTGAATCAAGTGAGTCCAAGGTTGCCCGTGGCTTGTCCCAACACCAAGAGCGTTCCGAATGTACTAACCACTTGTTGGTTGGTTTTGGATGCAAGATCGAATAACTAAATAGCTTGTCCCTATTCCTAGTCTAATCCCGGATCTTTCAGCACGCCCTTCTTACCCCCTTTAGTGTTGGAAGCTGGGAGCGTGCCCCAAGTCCCCCGCATTTTCGCAACTTGAGTGACTTAGCCCCAACTTGGGGCTAACTAGGGACTTGGGAACGCGTCAATGATTGTCCCTCCATGAGTAGTGTTTAGACCGTTGTTGTATGCAATCCCGATGATTTGATGTAACTTGCGATGGGTATTCCCCATGCTGAAGAAACCTCAGAGTGTCCAAGTCTTCTTATATATCCACAATGGGATGTTCAACCAGGTTACATTATAGTAGTGCAAAATAACTAGATGCATCAGATACATGTACTTTTGGAATCTGGTCGGAGTTTTGCCTGGCTTCTAAAAACTCTTCAGAGGTAGTGAGGGGTCTCCACGACATGGTATCCGTGTTCTGATGTGTAATACCAGGTCGATGAATAACCTTGAATTCATATTCCTAAAGTATAAGCACCCACTGAGGTAACTTACCTGTAAACTTCTCGTTGGTCATCAACCACTTGATAGGTTGGTGGTCGATATACAAAATGAAATTGGTGCCATAAAGATAAGGCCTAAAATGTATGACGGCCCATACAATAGCAAGGCACTCCCCCTCGTATGAAAAGTAGTTACTCTCAGCCTTGTTGTTACTTCGGAATGCATAGGTGATAACATATTCCTTGCCTTCCTCATCAAGTTGGCCAAGAATAGTTCCAATACCAAAAGCATTCCAGTTAATTTGTAGAATGAAGACCTTGCTGAAATCAAGTTTTCTCAGAATGGGGAACTTTGAAAGCTTTTCCTTGAGTGTGTTAAAAGCTTCTTGAGCCTCATCACTCCATGTCCAAGTAACATCCTTCTTTAACAATGCATAAAGAGGATGAACAATAGTATTGAAGTCTTGGACATAAATTTTATAGTAATTACATAGTCCGATGAAGTTTCTCAAAGTGTGAACATCAATAGGATTAAATGGCTACTACTTGGCCAATGAGCCATAATACCATTTGGCAAAATCTTGTGTCCAAGGAAAACTACTAAAGTGATAGCAAATTCACATTTTTTAGGATGGATCTTCATATTAACTTTGTGGAACCTCTTAAATAACTCTTCAAGATGAGCTAAGTATTACAAGAGTCCCTTGCTATGCACTAGGACGTCATCTATGTAACATTTCAGGAAATCTGCCCTTTCGAGAACCTGGTCCATGATTCACTAAAAGAAGACAAGTGCATTCTTCAATCCAAAAGGCATCACAAGCCATAACCACAACTTGTTACTTCCATGGAATGTTGTTTCTTGCAATCCTTCGTAGTAAGCACAATTTAGTTGAAGTCTTGCTTCAGATCCACAATTATGAAGATGTTTGAGTCTCCAATGCTATTAAATAGTTCTTTAGGCATGGGCATGGGGTACATGTCCTGAGGTGTAACGAAGTTCAAAGGCCTATAATCCCCACACATCCTTTTTCAGTCCATAATCCAATTGAATCTTTCTTTGCTGGCATTACTATAGTGGTTGTGGAATCAAAACTTGATGGCTAAATGAGACCAGCCTCATGGAGCTCTTTACATCTTTCATCTACCAATTTTCACTCATGCTTCCTCAACCTATGCTTCTTCCGATAAACAGGTGTCTCATTTGTAAGGTCTATAGAGAACTACATGGTCTTACACCTACCTAAGTCTTTCATTGAGAATGCGAAAACATTATCATACATAATTAACAAATCTATGACCTGGTCTCTCTCCTTCTTGGTGAGCTGATTCCCCATAACAAGAGGGTAGTTGGAAACACATGGAATGGAGTTGGAAAGTGTGTTTGAAGAACCTGGTGTATTGGGTTCTCCACTATCCAACTATGCAGATTCGTAAAAGGTTATAACTATTTTTCTAGAAGCTAATGTACTTCCAGGTGTATTAGAAACAACTTGAGTCAAATTACATGGTACCTCCTCCCCCCCCAATACTAAGAGTGAAATGTAAAGTGTTGAAGATAGGCAAATGTACTTTGACGCGCTCCCAAGTTCCTAGTTACTCAACAGCGGAATTATGAGGAACTTAGGGCACGCTCCCGACTTTTAACACTAGAAGGGGTAGAAGGGCGTGTTGAAGCTTCGGGATGGGACTAGGAAAAGTGACAAGCTTTATTTATTTACTCAAACCTCAAACCAACCAACAAGTGGGTTAGTTCACTTTCTGGAGCACCCTTGGTGCTAGGACAAGCCACGGGAAACTCTGGACTCACATGACTCACCACGGCCCAGACTCGGGGGAAGTCACCACCTTCCCCCATATAGTGTACTCTGTGCCTCTCCACAAGACCCACATTCGAATGGCTTTTTGTCCCGAGACTCCCATGGAGGAGTCCCAAAATTGTCCCGGTTTAGACTCCCAGGACTTTGCGAGGTCATAACTCTTTACTCAGACCTCTGATTGGGATGAAATCTGAAGCAAACTTGTAAGCTCTCCTTGAGAGCTTTCCAATGGTGTATCGCACTCCACCTACACGCACCGGGTTTGGGTCGATTCCCGACTTTTAGTGGTTGGGAGTCAAACTGCCAGTTTGACTTTTGGCCCTTTTTTTTGCCATAACTTATGCTGCAAATGTCCAAATGGCCCATGCGAGGCCATTTTCGACATTTACACTTTGATAGCTTTCTAATAATATTAAGAACACCCCAATGTAAGGTGTTTTAACCCCTGCAATTGAACTCTAAAGTTTCAAGAGTCCTGAAGGACTCCCAAGTCCCAATTTCGGGAATGTGAGTTTCATCCCCACACTTTTTCAAAGTAGGGTTGCGACATACTTGGTTGGGGTGCCATGTGGTTGCATTGCTAGAATTACGAGCTAATTGAATCAATGTTGGTGTTATGTACATTTGGAAGAGTACAGAGGTTACCAACAACCATATAAGGGAGTTCAGGTCCGTGCCTCTCCCCAATAAAGCGTTATGTTCCAATTTAATCAGCTTGGTGTGACTAGTAGTGCCAATTTGGAACCATGTAGCCCTTTCTCTTCTTCTGGGCTTGGTTCATCCCAAGTGGCTAAAGCATGACGATACACCAGGCTTGGTCCATCTCCCTGAAAGGCATGTGTTCTTGGGAAGGAAACAAAGGTGGGCCAAACACCTTTTGGTTTTCCTATTATGTTTGAAGGAAACCAAGGAGGTTTCTTTCGCCTTATAACTAGTTGGTAAGAGTTCTGATCATCCAATATGTGAGAAACCTTCATATTAGGGTCTCTGATGGTGTATTTTAGAGCCAACTACAAAACTAAGAGTTGTGTAAAGGTGGTCCACGAGTTACACAATTAGTGCACATAGGAACCACATTGTGCCACATTGAGTAGGAGTGGTTCTCCAAGGTAATGTTTGATTAGCGTGTAATGCTCCTGGACTTTTTCCTTTTGGTCAAGTTAAAAAGGGGTGTTCTCAATTACATAACCAAGCGTAGGAGAAATGGATTGAACCCAGGTGATCAATCAGACCATGTCCGTGAAAAGACCAGATCTTGTGTCATTCAAGCCTTCTCCAAATCCCGGTGTTGAAAATCCTTGACACTACCAACTTAAAATGATGAGGTCCACAGGGCCAAGTAATTCCATATGCTTCTTCTGAATTAGTTGTATGTCAGAGGGCAAGAAAGTGAAATTGGCCTTCTGACGCACTCCCAACTCCATGAAGGACTCAAATGTGAGTCCAAGTAGAACACAACAGAAGAGGCAAGAGTCGAAGCATGCTCCCTAGCTCACAACACTTTGAGGCGTAAAGGGGCGTGTTGGAACTCCGGGATGGGACTCGGAAGAATTGACAAGCTTCACTCACTCACACGGGCCTGCACACAACCCACACAAAGTGGTTAGTGCATAGTTGGAACACACTTGGTGCTAGGACGAACCACGGGCAACACAGACACAATAGACTCACCACGGCCCGGACTTAGGGAAGCCACCACCTTCCCCCTTATAGTGTACTTTGTGGCTGGCCACGAAGCCTACATCCAAATGGCTTTTCTCTCCAGGGAGTCCCGAAATCGCGCCAAATGGGACTCCCGTGACTTTGGAACCCCATAACTTTGCGAGCAGACTTCGGATCACAATGTGGTTTAAAGCAAAGTTGTAGCTCTCATCGAGAGCTTTCCAACAGTATGTAGCACGCTCTCTATAGCCAAGTAAATTGGGTCGATTCTTGACGTTTTGTGGTCGGGAGTCAAATTGGTAGTTTGACTCCCGGCCCTTCTTTTGGCCATAACTTGTGTTTCAAATGTCCAAATGAGCAATGCGAGCCCATTTTAGACATTTACGTTCCAAGAGATTTCTAATGATTTAAAGAATGCCACAAGCCATTGAGTTTTGACCCCTGAAATTACTCTCTGAAGTTTCGGGAATCCACCAAGACTCCATCTCCCAAAGTGGGAGTTGCTTTGGGAGTGTGAGGGTTCACTCCCTCATACTCCTTCACACTTCTTACACTCCCGAGAGTATGTGATGTGACTCCCGGGCTTTTTCTTACCTTGATTCCTGGGCTTCCTCTTACCTTGATTCTTGGGCCTCTTCTTGGCCCGCAACCTTGTAACCCATTTGCCTTAGTCACGAGCTCAAAGCTAGGGTTGCGACACCTTCCGTGCGGTGGTTGCAAATTGTTGTGGAAATTTGGCTGTGAGCTCCATCATTTTCAATGTCGCCACTTGCTTTGCAATAAGATCAATGTCTACATAAAAATACCTCCGAACCACCATCCCTAATTGTAGTAGGGCTTCAAGACTTGTACCAATACCACCAAAGAGCTTTAGTAATGTAATCCCTTCCTTAAGCGGTGTCTAGGTGATTAGCTAACGAAGTATTGGCTTAATCAGTTCGCCATGGCTCTCTATGTTCTCAAAATTAGACAAAGCTTTGACCAAAGGCTCGTGGGTTGCTTTGAACCTCTGTAAAACCTCTCGTCCGTGTTGAATGTTTATAGGAACCACCTTCAAGCTTTCAATAGCTTGGGCACAAGCTGTCTTCTTTGTCTCCCTCTATCCATTCATGGTTAGCATGTTGGATGTAGGAAATGGTGTGTGCTTCCTTGAGCATACAACGGTGAGCCATAGGACTATGGTTCCCATGTAAATCAAGGGGTATGTATTTTAGGTGGTGGCCATCAATCTCCCAATCCACTCGGTAGTACGCATGTTCGAATTAATTGTTAATTGTGAATCGTGGTGAAAATAAGGCCTCTTGCACAATGAGCACATTGTAATTGGTGGCATTCGTGACTAAACATTTGACCTTTAGGCAAAGTTCTTGATCTATACGTTCATTGAAGTTAAGTGTAATCAAATCCAAGTTCTCCCCAAGTACCTCCTTTATGCTACCACTAACGGTGTGAATTTGCCACATAGATTTCCGTAATTTAAAATCGAACATGCCCATCTTCTTAGGGAATTGAACTCCAAGAATCATTAGTTGGGCACCTTATCAAGAAATAGCACTTTGGGTAAATGTCCTCCCACTTGGATTGTTGACCCAATATTGTCGAAAATGGCAACTCCGGTGGCAATGGAAGTTCTCTCATTAAACACCACCTTCGAAAATGAGTGAGAGACTTTGTGGAAAGAATGGTTATCCATAATGCCTTTGTTGAGTAACAAATCCATAAGTGGGGTGCTTTTAACTCCCTTTTGATATGTGAATGTAGAATCAAAAGTAGGAGAGCCCACTAGTTTAGTCATGTTAAAACTAGTGACCAGATTACGAATGCCATCTACAATACGTGAGCCAATTGAGTGTTTCTCCAAGGTGTTGGATGGGACCCTTGTAGCATGTGGATCTAGGATCGGTAGATGACTTTATAATGTAGTGTTTAAGGTATCCTCTAATACTACAATTATGTCCCTGATGCTTAGCTTCAAATCTTGAAAACTAAACTATGATGTATTCACAAGCTTTTGCGTCACTTCACGCATTTGAAGTTGGAACTCAATAAGCTAATCCGTGGAAAATTGTGTGTTTTTCTGATGTACATGTATTTTTGGGACACGAGAATTTGATGCCCTAGTAGCTTGTGGTGTAGTAGTCTCTTGCCCCCTCGTGAACAAAATGTGTTATTATTCCATGTTGAGAGGATGAAAAGATTATGGCATGACTACTTGAACTTTTCTAGTCTTAATAATAAGACTTGAACTAAATGCGAGTCCATCAGTCTGAATTACCTGCCCAGTGGTAGAAACTTTGGGTGCCACACTAACGTCTTGTGCCACAAAGTAGGAAGGGCAAAAAAAAGTGGCAAATTCTAGTGTGAAACTAGAATTGTGTGGACTAGAAAGAACACATTCCCCAACCATGGCGTCATGTGAAAGGCCATAAAACAACCGAGGAGGTCCCTCCCATGATCCTGAACCTTGTACAGGTTGGGCATGACTAGTTGGTTGGGAAGACTTGCCTTTTATATTAGCAAGTTGGGCCCTCAATGATTCGAGTTCATTTTGTAGAGTTCGAACTTGAGTGACATGGGCTTGAAGCACCTCCCTCTTGTTAGCATTGTGCTCCTTCTTCTTAGCATTCTTAATTACCCTTGGTGGGGAAAGCCTAAGTGGAAGGCTGAAATGCCTTAGCTTTTAGTTGAGGGGTAATGGAAGATGCTGGCAGATTCTGCTGTGATAATTAGAGTTGCTTCCGTTCCAAGAATTTGGCAAAACAAACAACTTCCTAATGTCCCTCTTTCCCACAATGATCATAAAAGAAATCCTCGGAAGGAATGTTACACTCATTAACTTTATGGGCAAGATTGCCACAGTAGTTGTAAGAGGTAGGATGGTGCAGCCAAGTGCACTATTTTAACCCTTGAAAAAAAATGTGATGATCCGGTTGGCATAACTAGTGGAGGTTGAGGCCTTGAATGTGATAGAGGCCTCATAATATTGGCCTCATAGTGTGCATGAACCAATTCCAGCTTTTCAGAAATGTTGTACACATCCATCAAAATGTACGAATTTCTAAATTTTGCAAAAATCCGTTGCAAAACCTACGCATGGAGTGTCAGAGTACCTTCCAACGAACAAAGATACCAATGGGTAACTTCCAGGTCTGTGATGCTCTGAGTATCCTCTTTAAGCCTGAGAAGCCTTATGTAAAGCATCTTGAGGGTTTCATCCTTCTGCCGAGAGAAAGTGGCGAGCTACAAAATAATTTCAAATCTTTTCACCATAAATTCCAACTCAAAAACTCGAACTAAATCAACTAGATTGATCTCGAGTTTTGTTGATCTCGAGTTTTTGAGTTGGAATCGAGATCTAGATTGATCTCCCCCACTAGATCAACAAAAGCTAGTGTATTGATGGTGGGAAGAATGTTTGCGATAACAGCATTAAGTTGTTGAGGAGAAGGGTTTACTAAAATAGGTATCAGATCTGGATTATTGGGCATAATCCCATGATGTGCAATGGTAGCTTGCAATGTGGCTTAAGAGGCAGTGGTGATGGTTATGGCATAAGCTAGATTGGGGATTTGGGTGACACCCAAAATCTTTGGAGAATGTTGGTCATAGACGTCCAATGCCTCATAATGGACATAATGGGCTAGTTGTTTGAATACGAACGTCTCGGTGTAATTAGTGCCATACTTGAACTCTAATTCACAAACCACAGTTGAGAAAGTTGCCTTGAACTCCCTCAAAGAAATGGTACCTGGCCTTCCACTAAACTTCTCAATTCTCCTAGAAAAATCGCTGACCTCCATGGTGTATATGGGTGTAGAGGTCATGGCTTGTAACGGAATATATGGTGATGGTGTGAAAACAGGTGCGGTAGTAGGCATACCCCACTGATTAACCCCTCCAAATGGACTTTGATGTACCGTTGATGTGGTGTAACCCGAACCTGAATTCCTGATAAGAGTTGTACTGGATGATGGTGGCACTATAGATGTTTGATGGTATCGTCGTGAAGATCATGAGCTCAAAGAAATCAACTCAAATGATTATGTGTTAGTTCATAGTTGATACCTAGGCTCTGGTTGAGCGGTAATGTTTTCATCATCCGAGGACATGGTGTTGTCCCATGCCCCAAAATTTGGTAGCAATATAAAGCACTAACTACAAGGTTCTAACACAACCATGCAATTAAATGCAACTATAATGGAAACTAAATGTGAAGTGTTTAGAGAACACACCCTAAGTAGCTTTCAATTTCTGTAATCACTAGTGCTAAATGACGAAGCAAAGGAAGAAACAATTATATATTTATGTATTAATAAAATTACGTAAGTGTATGTATTAATACAAAAATAATGTAAATATACATATTAATACTAAATACATAGATGTATGTATTAATACAAGAATATGTAGATGTACGTATTTATTATTATTAAAATAAAAATAAAAATAAAAATGTTGGTGGAAGAAACAAAATTGGACGTATGGAACCGTGGACGAAAGTCCGACGGACGAAAGTCGGTGACGCGACGTCGGAGGCCACGACACTATAGAATGGCTGTGAGCTCCACGCAACGATGGCGAACGACAACATGGCGTTGCAACTCGCGGCGTTGTAACGATGGCGGATGGCGAATGGAGTTGTAGCGATGGCGGGCGGCAAACATTGCTGCAACAATAGTGGGCAATGAGCGTTGTTGCAGTGATGGCAAGCGGCGAGCATTACTATAATGATGGCAACATACGCCAAATTTTTTTTTTAATTTATTTTTCTTCTTATTCGATAACTTCAAGAGTCTTCAACCGCCTCCTCCTGTGTCTTTGTGTGTGTGAGAGAGAGGAA
>Ga0209611_10012411_pt1 | contig 11987 bp, 8 predicted proteins | sample S1TSphgellanicum_3_FD_187693 | JGI IMG/M metagenome (GOLD analysis project Ga0209611, IMG submission 187693) | Host-associated microbial communities from peat moss isolated from Minnesota, USA - S1T2_Fc - Sphagnum magellanicum MG (SPAdes) (version 2) | ecosystem: Host-associated > Plants > Peat...
CGCAGGAATTGGAGAAAGGGATGCAAACGGCGAGGAGACAAACGTGGAATAGATCATGAACAAGAACTGGCATTTTCAAAAATGTTGTCTTTGAACAGATCCCAGTCAGGCGAACGCTTGTAACTAGAGCACATGTATCTATCGTTCATATACAAAGACTATAAATACAGATGAGACAAAAATTCGTGAAACAAATTTTTGCATATGAGTTGAAAATTGAGTTGAACCTGGGCTATGCAAAAATTTATAAATGTTTTCTCAACAAGAAAACCCCTGCAAAACATACATAAACGTTTGCTATGATTCTAGACATATCTGGAGCTTGGACACTGTATTAAATTTTTTTCAAAAGAAGAAAATCAGATTACATCAGTAATTTTCCAATACACAAATTTCTATGTCATTCATGTCAAGTATACTTGGTCCATATACGATATATCCCATGTAGGCTATACCTAGTAGATGGAACAACTGCTTGTATTTAGAAATACACAATAAGTGACCCAACCTCTTGGAATCAGGATTTCTTTTTCCCACTTTTGTGAACTAAGTGGGTTGGTGATAGCAGTCTTAACCAAAATTTGGAAGGATTAGGATTCCTTGCTAATGTGTTGTTGGCACATGTTGGAACTTGTTTCCTAATTATGGAGATTTTTAATTTTTTTTCCCCTCAAAATCTGGCAACTTTGAACTTTGTAAGTGTTTTTTCCAAAAGAAATTTTTTGTTTGGTTGTTTGTCACCTTGAAATCTCCTAAAGGTTCCACCATGCCCCCACATCATGCCCTCAGTAGCTTTGGAAAGCTCTCAATGAGTAGTGCACTTGGTGGTTTCCTAATGTTTAGACCTATGGTGGAGGAGCTATGGAATATGGAACAGTTTTGTGATAAAATAATAATAAAATCAAAACTTTAAAAATTAGGGCAATGGGGGCACACTTTTGGTACTTTTGGAAAGTGCTCAATGAGTATGATAATATTGAGGTGATTTTGTAATTTTTAGAGCTAAGGTGCAGGAGATATTATACTTGTCCAAAAGGAGGGGAAAGTTAGAATCCCAAGGAGGAAAAGCTTAGAATCCCCATGATTATCTGATAGGGATTTCCAACTCATACCCCCTTTTCATAGGGATTTCAACTAAGTTAGAAATTTTTATGTGTGTGGTAAGTGACAGGAAGGACAGAGCTGTCCAAGGCAGTGTTTTTCCCAGGAATTTTTGTTTGCAGCTAAAGTGGTCATCGTCCGTATGAAGCAGTTTTTTTTTTTTCAATTTTGTGGTTTAGAGGTGAATTGTTTTCTTTTTTTTAGAACTATTTTCGACTCCACACAAGGAAAACGAATTTTTCCAAAACATTAAATCGCCACAGTGCAAAAATTCGAAAAAGAAAATACCCTGAAATTTGGAAGATGCAGAAAAAGTGGCAATCATCAAAAGGAATATTTAGCCAAATCTGGCTATAAACCAGAAATAAGTACAAGTCTTTAATCATAAATTTTTTTTTAGCTAAACAATAAGAACCAAATATAAGAATCTGGTGATTTTTCTTTTCTTTTCCCCACTTCTGGCGACTGAAACCTCCAAAATTACTTTTAGATAAACTTTAATTTCTCTTTTTGGCAAAATTTCACCAGTCAAAACAAAGCTGCTTCAGACTAGCTTTTGGGGCTGAATTAGTGTTTAGTTTTTCAATTTTGTGATGTTGCTCAAGTGGGAATGGTGCATAAGCATATTTAGCCAAATTTGACAATATTCAAAATATGAAAGTAAGAAAATCTTTAGCACGCTTTCATATTGTAGGCAATTGTGGCGATTTTTGGCAATTTCAATATTTAAAAAATTCGTGTTTTGTGATACATTTATATAACTTTTTTTTTTAAATCACCACCACCAACCTAATTGCTGCTTCCTGTGGCCCTTCCTCCTCTTCAAGCCATATAAAAACACTCCTACAAGTTCAATCTTATTTATCCAGGCATAGGTTTGAGGCTTACTCTCCTGTCTACAAAAAAGACCCCTGCAAGTTCAATGTTTTTATCCAGGCTTGGTTTTGTGGTTTACACTCTTCTCCATTAAAAAGACTCCTGCAAAGCTCATTCATTTTATCCAGGCTTAGTCTTGTAGGTTACAGGTCTATACCAGTTGTTCTGTTCTTCCTTTTTGAGAGAACCTCTGGTCTGGTCTGACATTTTAAAATTCATGTGATGGTTCTTTGGGTACTGGTTTGAGTCAGGTTCTTCCAAAATTTGAAACCTTTGGTCAATGTTCTATCACATTTTTTCAAATTCCAGAACCTCCGAACCAGCGTTTCTTTTATTAGCAATTTTTTGCCAAATACCTACCAATCACAAGGAGTTGCTACGACTAAGCTGAAAAAAAGGGCAATAAATATGTTAAATTCACCCAATCACAAGACAGGTACCTCACAATTCACAAAGGTGGTCGTCTAGAAGTGATAATTGTTGCCATCAAATGGCACTTCCTTTCATAATGGGTGAGTCAGATTGCTTCACTTTAGGGTTAGGGGTTTATCAGATTCCTTCACTTTAGGATTATGATTTCGCTAGATCTTCAACATCAAGAGTCATCGATGAGCCTTGCCTTTGCATCATGCTTTGACAAGCCATCACTAGTGCACTTGCATATTGAGTGGGAGGTCTGGAGGCTAGAGCAAAAAGTTGTACAAGTGTCATTCTTAGGAAGTAAAGATTGAGTGTTGTAACTTGTAAGTATTAAGCTTTGCAAGTGCCATTTTTTTTAACAGCTCTTGTGAACATTAGAAGTTAGAAGTTTGGACTCAAAACTTTGAATCATGGCTGGACACTACACTCTAGGCCTTAGGGTGACAGGTTTGAACTTTGAAGAACTTAAACAAGGATGGTGGACATTGGATTCTAAACTTGAAGAGCCAAGATTCAAGAAAACTAGATCCTAGGATTTGGAGTTAGGAGTCTAGGATTCTAGACATTGGAACTTGGGACTCAAGAGATTAGATTTTGGAGTCAACCATTGGAATTGAGATCAAGTTGTTGCTACGCAATGAAAATCAAGATACATTTTTCATTCCTAAGTTTTCTTGTATCATCCAAAGCCCAGTGCCCACAAGTCATAGAGTCTTGGACAGTGGAATTCACATGCACATTTGATAAACATCGTGTCTTCTTGTTTATCATTTCCATTTGGGTTTGTAATAGTTAGTGCACTTGTTTTCTTTTGGAATTGTAACATCTTTGAAGCATTCAGACTTGGGTTTATAAGTTGTGGCAGTAGCAAGTTTTTGTGCTTGTTTTTTGTTTAAGGTTTACAACATTCGAACTTAAGCTTGTAAGTTGTGGTAGCAGTAAGTTTGTGTGCAAGCACTTTTTGTTCATAATTTGTAGTAGTTGAACTTGGGTATGGCAACAACAAGCTTCTCCACTTGCTTTTGTTACAAGTTTGCAACTTTTCAACAATTAGACCCAAACTTTTAAGTTGTGGCAACAACAAGTTTTTGCATTTACTTTTTGTTTAACATCAAGCTCATGTGCATCATTTTTTTTATTAGGGTTTGTAACAATCAAACTTGAGCATGGTAGCAACAAGTTAATGCACTTTTTTTTTGCAACAGTTGGACCCATGCTTATAAGTTCTAGTAATAGCCAATTATGCACTTGTTTTTAGTTTAATAACAAACTTGAGTGCAAGCATTTTTTGTTTAAAGTTTATAGCAATTGGACTTGGATGTGGCAACAACAAGCTTTTGTGCTTGCTTTTTGTTGCAAGTTTACAACTTTGTAATAATCGAACCCAAGCTTGTAAGTTGGGATAGTAACAACTTTGTGACTTTCTTTTTGCTTAAAGTTTGTAACATTCAAACTTGGGCTTGTCACAACAGCAAGGTTGTTGTGCACTTGTTTCCTATTTTCAATTAAAGGTTGGGCTTATGGCAACAACAAGCTTCTACACTCACTTGGGCTTGTGGTAGTAGCAAGCTTCTACATTTACTTAAGCTTATGGCAACAACAAGTTTTTTCACTTACTTGGCTTGGTGTAACAACAAGCTTTTACAATTACTTTCTATTGTGGGTTAAAGGTTTGCAACATTCAAACTTGGACTTATGCACAATATTTCTTTTTTTTAATTTATGGTTTGCAACATTTATTTGTTTTTGTGTTGTTCATCATTTATGTTTGCATCGGCAACTTATGGGCTTAAGGTTTAGTAAAAGTTTTGATGTTTACCACACTTTGAAATTGTTAGCATTTTATTGTTTTTCACTTGTAAGTTGTGTGCATTGTGTACAATGGTTGCTTTCACGTTATAACATTACTTGCAACAGATTGTGTGCAACTATCCTATCAAATCTACAACTTCCGTGCATACTATCGTATTTTCTACAACTTATAGTTTATAGTCGCTTCACTTCTATTCATGGCAGCTATACAACTTCTTAAAGATTGAACAAACTTAAATTATTTTTCCTGATCATGTTCCTATGGTTCTTACCCCGAATGCTAATTCCAACCAGATCCATGAAATCAATTGCATCATGTTTGATCCAACCCAAGCAAAAGCTAGTAAGAAACAAAAGAAGATTTACACTAGAAGAAAAACATGTATTTTCAACTAGTCTCTACGATTAAAATTTAGTCACAAGCCACATTTGCAACAAAAATCTCACTAGTCACCTTGGACAAGTTGCATGCAATATTAGTCACAAACGACAAGGGAATTTAAATGAAAGAAAAGGTTAACTAATACAAATTCATCCTTTTAATTTAAAAACTCAGAATTAAAATATTAATTTTTAGCATCAAAAATAGTAATTTAGAATTCAAATATCAATTTCTAGATCAAATAAGCTTTTTGAATCTAAATGAAAATTTTCAAAATTCAAATAATTTTTTAAGGAATTGAAATAGTAAATTTCAAATTCAAATAATTTTTTAAAGAATTAAAATATAATTTCTAGTTTAAATATTTAAGTTTAAAAATTCAAAATTGAAATATTAATTTTCAAATTCAAAAAGTTTTTTTTTCAAATTGAAATAATTAAACAAAGAATTCCAATAAAAAAATTTAGAATTAGAGTAAAACATTTCAGATTAAAATATTTTTAAATTTAATACCTAAATGAATTCTAATAGCAATTTTCAAAATTGAAATATCAATTTTAATGTTTAAATATATTTTCATAATTTGATTTATAATTTTAGACTCAAACATGTATTTTTGAATAAAACTAACAATTTTAAAAATTCATATTTAGAACTCCAAATTCAATTATTGATCTTTAGATTCATATAAAATGTTTTAGAACTAAAATAACAATTTTCCGAGTTCAAATATTGATTTTTAAATTCAAATAAAATGTATTAGAATTGGAATAACATTTTTTAGACTCAAATAATGATTTTTAATTAATTTTTTAAAAATAAAATTGCAAATAGAAATTCAAATTCACATTGCTATTTTTAAAATTGAAAAATAAATTTTTAAGATTTAAATATACATTTTAGAATTGAAATATCAATTTTCATATTTTAATAATAAATTTCAAAGTTCAAATATTAATTCTTAGATTCATTATATGAAAAATATACATATATACACATAATTAATATACACACAAATATATATTTATGATATATGTAACATATCATAAATATAATTTTAATACATACATTAAAATACACATGTACATCACTGTAAAATACCTTTAAGATGCAATTAATTTTGTGACTATTGCGACCAATGGGACATATCAATATATTAATGGATGAAAATAAATGTAAAAGCCATCTAATCGATAAGATGAAGTTTCCAATAATTGCATCATAGTTGTAAAAGTGACTGAAATAGTTGAAATTTGATTTTATAGTTGTAAATACTCTCAAACTTAATTATAAACAACTATAAGTCGCATGTAGTTAAAAATGGAATGGTTACATTTTGCCTAATTTTTACTAGTGTTTATGAGATGAATTGTCGATTCCAAAACACTTAGGCTACTAAATTGTCTTGGGCAAAGTCTATTATGGGTAATGATGGGAAGGTGAATCTGGTGAAGTGTAAAGTTTGTTCAATGATTGGTGGGTGTAATAAACTTCTTGTGTCGAAATTAGATTCATTGTGGAAACAATGATAGTCAAAAGAAGGCTATTGCAGTTATGTCAAGTGTGGCTGTGGGAAAATACTACACATTGAAACCAAATCAACATGTGATCAATGAACAGTTATATGTGGCAAATGGGAAACAATCTATGGTACAACAAGTGGTTGTAGATGTTGTCGTAGAAAGGAAAAAAAAACTTGTTCAATTTGCATTGATTTCCGACTTACTTTCTTAAGGCAAACCCATGATTGAATATGAGCAGATGTAGTTTTTATTTACATTCCTTAAAATGTTTAACCAATCAATGAAGCATTGGAGTTATTGTGCAAGTTGGGAGATTACTAAAAGCATACATAATGTGGTGTTGAATGCCTCCAAGTAATTATGGCTTCAAGCTTTCTTTGAATTTTAACAAATGAAGTGACAACAATTGATAATCAAAGTAGGATTTCCATCCATTACTATGTGGTGGAAGGTTGGAGGCAAATGTGTTTGTTCACATTGGAGCAACTTGTTGAAGGTGAGACTACTATCAATATCAAAGTTGTAATTTTTGTAGTTTTCTTGAAGTTTGGTGGCTTGTTTGAAGATCAAGTTGCCCAATGCCTTGTGTGTCTTGGAGTTGATGGTGCATTTGCATTTCCAAGCATTATATTATTACATTAATGAGAATTGAATAAGCACCCTACCTCATTGGGATCCATTACATGGCACACAAAACGAACCTTGTAGTGCAAAGTTTGTCTACAATGCCTATGGTTTCCAAATTGGAGAACCTCCTTCAAGCACTCTACGGGTTTTTTTTACCTCCCCAAAACACCATCTTGAATTCACTAAGCTTGCTGAAATTATAGAAACTAAAGGACTGAAAGTTCTATGAAATGTGAAAACAAGATGGATTAGTTTATTACAGTCTTTGAATCGAGTTGGGAAAGAAAATAAAACTCTTTTTGTTAAAATGGCAATTGATAATGCTAATGTGGAATTAGCCAAGGCCAAATTGCTAAATTTATGTGATATTGACATGATATTTGGCTTGCCATGTATTTTACCCATGTTCAAATTTGTGAATAGTCTAATAAAATTTGCGCAGGGCAGAGGTATTTTTGTGTGTGATTACATTGCAACCATCAAAATTTGCTAAAGAGATTTGTACAAAATGTACAATGATTTTAACACCTATTTATAGCTTGAGAACTTTCCTGAGTTCACAAATGTGGTTACAAACACATATTGTACGATTGCCCAGGACTAGGTGACTAATTTGAATGATAGGATAAAGCATTTGAGTTTTTGCATTATGGGATAATCCCATTTAGTTCATTTTTTTGATCCCCTAACTAGTCTTCGTTCTACAATTACTCGTGATGGTTTTGAAGTAGATATCAGCCTAATGCACTACTGTATGTGATTTGTTGGTCACTAAGTCGGAGGTTTCCAAACCATGAAATCATGAATGCACTTGGGGTCATATACCCACAATATTGGTTACAACTAGATTGTGAATCAACTTTTGCTATTCATTTGAATGTGATCAAACAACATTATTGTACACCCAAGCAGCTTGATGCATCTAGCTCATGAGTCTATGAATCACTTTCAAAGGAAACATTGGATTTACAATCTTCCTTTTTCAAGATGATTATGAAGATGCAAGCTTTTTAAAGCCATGGAAGAGCCTAAAGATGAGAACCTAGTCATTAAGTTGTGGCGTCAACTTGCCACAAGTAGTCTGTTAGTTGTTCATCTTTTTAAGTTTATGAAGCTTACTTAATTGGCCATTGTCCAAGTCATTGGCAACATAGAAGATGAAAGGACATTTTATACTTTCACATTCATGAAGTCTAAGCTTTGGAATTAATTGGCGGGGCATTTAAACATTGTTATATGCATATCTACACAAGATTTTTTCACTAAGGACTTTTTCCCTTTCCAAGCTGCTATTATAGATTAAAATGTTGGAGACAAAGTAAGGGTAGGAATTGATGCATGATTGTTGATATTTTAACTACAATTTAGGTTTTGTATGTTTTTGGCTACATTTGTTTATGACATGTTAGTTTTATTTAATATTTTTACTAATTATGTCAGATATTATAAATTCCTTGTGTTGCAATGGGCAAGGTCCTTGGGACTAAGGTTCAAGTCCCTCGTGAGGTGTTCAATGTTAGAGATTAATAGGTTGTTTGTTTTGTACTTGCAAATGATCCAAGTAACTTAATTGCATAAAAAAATTATATGTTGGAAGCCTAAAAACTTAATGCTTCTATATGCTTGGAACCTTCTTGTGTACACAAAGATGTGTGAGTAGGAACTAGAAATAACCTTTGATTTCAAGACTCTTTGCCAAAATTTGACTTTTGTTTTTGCATTTTAGCCATATACATCAAATTAATTTTTTTAAGAACTAGCCATAAAGGCTCTACCTTCACACATGCCTTTGCCATTTGTGTTACAAATTAAAAAGTATAAAAAGAAACTCTGCTCCAAATTTTTGAACCAAGTCCAGTTCCATGTACACATTACACATTCCCCAATGCTAAAGATTATGTGAGTACAAAATTTTATGAAAAATTAAAATAAGGGTCTATATAAACATAAAATTGAACAACTAATTAAAATTGATAATTGATCATAAAGTTTTACTTACTAAGTTTTGAAAAAAGTCAACTTTTTTACATATATATTTTTACTTTGTTTCAAAAAAAAAATTCACAATTTTGATTTTGCATCTAACAAAATATATTTTCCATGGTCTGATTCTTGTGTCCATTCCAACAAGTTGATGTCAACTTGGGTTCAAATTACCAGAACCTGACCTTGAATCGTTGGTTTTTACCCTTCAAACCAAATACCTTCACAACGTTACTATTACATATACCTAGTAATAATGGAGGCTACACTTGGATATCTACTACATTGTCCGATCATCTAATGCTGCAAAAAATTGAAGTCTCAACCCAGTTGTGGATCATGGGGTGATCATTGCCTTTGTTCTTGTCATGTTTACAAGGGGCTTGAGATTCCGTTGATCAGACCACTTTTAGAGATGGGTAAAAGATTGGCTTCTTTTGTTTTTTTAATCTTTTTTTTTGTTTCTTTTTCTTCTTTGGTAGGCTATTCAACTAAAGTTTTCTGAATACACATAAACTTCCTTAAATCCTCTTTTCAAAAATTCCCCATCTTTGAATAAAGTAAAGTGCCAATTGGGGAAGATTTGATTGCTTTCCTTCCTTGCCTTCCAAATTCCAAGCTCCTTCATACAAGGGATTCAGTGATGCTCCCACATGCTTTAATGCCTACATCATCATGATTGCCATCTACAGCAACGCAACAAAAAGATGGGTCGTCCATGGAACAAAACAAAAAAATAGTTTGTAGGCAAAGTGATGACATTCATCTTGACATTGCTAAAACCTTGGCTTCGCATACCCAATTCACTATCTTTGGTGGAATGAAGGGGTCCCTTTTTGTATTGATTTGTTTTGGTCTTTCGAGACATAACACACTAGACATAGAAAGAATAGCCCCTTTCCACATCACCTGCACTTGACACTCGTGTAAGAAGCCCAAGGGATTTTAAGCATATGAACATTTATTTAGGATGGGATTAAAAGCTTCAATGCATGAGGAGTTGAACAAGGTAGGGTAGTCCAAGCGTAGTAAATGTGAATGATGTTAGGAAAGGTACGCACACATCTGGGGGTGCACAATAACATTCACTGGTTTTGGCACTGGGTTAATGATACTTATAGGTGGATTCTTTTGAGTACATCAACACAGAATTAAGAAGGCACACAACAATAGCATGGTCTAAGGTTTTAATAATGCCCCAAGGAAAAAATTAAGGTTTAGGGTTTTTTCTATACTCAAGTTATGTAATCTTAAACTTCAACATCCAAAGGGATCAAATCACATTATGTCAAGGGCAAGGTAGACCAAACAAAGCAGGGCGATGCAGAATGGGACAAGGTCAAAACAGAATAGGCAGAGTAGGCATGGCAAGCGAGCAGGACCTTTGAACAGCTACAAACATACACAAGAAAAGGCAAATATGTGGCTAGGTTCATTTGCTATTCCCACCCATTCCATTAGTTTTTGTGAATCTATTTCCACATATCTTTTTTTCATTTTTTTGTTGTGCTTATTAATATTCCTTTTTTAGGAAAATTGTTTCACGATTTAAGGGGAGTTAAAGGGGTTATTTGAGTTGGGTTTAAGGTCTTGATTTTAGATTAAATATGTTTGGCTAGGGATAGGTATGACAACTCTTATGCATTATTTGTCCCCTAAGCATCATTGGGCATCTCGGCCCTCCCAACATGCATTTGATGGAGATTTGGTAGCTATTTTTACCCTTATGCCCAATTGTGTTTCAGCTTCCATCCATTCACCCATCATTCCCATCCTTCTTAGTTTACTTCAACCAGTCCCCTCATCATTTCCTGGTCTATTGGCCCTCTTTCCGCGTTACTTGCCAACCCATTAAAAACCTCTCCAATATTTGTTGTACAGTCTTTTCCTCCGCAACCTTGCATTCCTTGTGCATCTTGTGGTCATCTATTTAATGCAAGGGGGTTTAACATTGCACCAAATTTCATGCATTGCTCATAGGTAGTCATTTGTCTCAAGGGTAGTGTTACCCTCGACTTTACCATGTTCTCCTCATTTTTTAACATGGACATGATGCGATGGATGCAAACATTAAACATCATCTTCCAATAGATGGAATTCATCCATAATGTTCATCCATAATTTCGAGTCAAGTCCTAATTAACTTTCAATTAAGTCTTAGTTAACTTTTAGTTAAGTCCTAGTTAAATTTTCGTTAATTCCGAATTAAGTCTTGATTAATTCCTAATTAAGTCCAAATTAATTCTTAAATAACTCTTGGTTAAATCCTAGTTAAATTACAATTAACTTTAGTTAACTTTTAATTGACTTTTAATTAAATTCAAGTTAATTTTCAATTAAATTTCAATTAACTCATAGTCAATTCTCAGTTATGAAGGTTTTTTAAAAGCTTCCTTACTTGATGCACACATAGAAGCTTCCTTGGAAGCTTTTTTGAACTAGGTCCCAAAGGGGTATAAATAGGAATGGGACCCTTCATTTTCTTTAATATGTTCAACACTAATCTTAGGCATAATCTTGCACCATAGCCTTGTCATGTTTTTTTCATATTCATGTTTGCATATGTTAACATAATAAAGATCCGTTTCCATGTTTATTTTGCACATTTCATGTTTTTATTTTTAATTCTTATGTTCCATTTTTTGTATCACGTAATTTTGTCTTGTTCTTTATTTGAAAATTAGACTTAGACCTTTCCTTTATTATTGTGTTCTTTCATGTTCTTGACACATGATGGATTGCATCCATAAACATCATTGATGTTTTCCATATGCTTTTAGAGTTGATGTTTAACAGGTTTTGCATATCCTTTTATTTTGATTAACATCTAATCCTTCCAATATTACAACTTGGCACATTTTTTTGTTATTTTTTTCTTAGTGTTTATCTTTTCCTCCACGGGGTGGTGAAAAAGGCCACCCAAAGACTTGCACTTACTTGCGTCGATACATGGGTGGCAACTAGAAGACATTATAGGAGGAACACACAATTAAAACACACATTTTAGTTTCTCACAAATGTTTAGAATTGATTCTAAATTTCACCCCACCTCTATTAACATGATTACCCTCACTACTAGAAATTTTGGGTTTTGCAACTGTTGTTTGCAACTAAAATTTAGTTGCATGTGACACATGCAACTACAAATTTATGTAGTTGCATAAGACAAGTTGCACATGACATTTAGTTGCATGCGACACTACATATGCAACATGTATATACGGTGCTAATATACATGTTCATCCATACATATTAAACCAAAT
>Ga0209611_10012412_pt1 | contig 11986 bp, 7 predicted proteins | sample S1TSphgellanicum_3_FD_187693 | JGI IMG/M metagenome (GOLD analysis project Ga0209611, IMG submission 187693) | Host-associated microbial communities from peat moss isolated from Minnesota, USA - S1T2_Fc - Sphagnum magellanicum MG (SPAdes) (version 2) | ecosystem: Host-associated > Plants > Peat...
TTTTCTTCAACAAAAAACTAGTAACCATAGTTTTGGAAACTTTGTTGCGTAATTAGGGGTGAGAAATCTCTAGAGGGTTGGGGGTAGAAATAGACACTAGAATTCATGATGTTTAGCATAACATTGGTTTTGTTTTAGTATTTAGTGAACAGCAAGGATGTTAGAAATTCTTGAGGCAGTTAAAGGGATGTTAATGAAAGGTCCAATAGAGATAAAACAAACTTCAAGCTGTATGAACATAAGGTTAATTCAAAACAACTTAACGATGAAATAGATAATGTGATAGTGTGCCAATGACAACAGGAGTTTCATAATGGCTGAAACATTTATTTAGAATAAGGATAAGCTCAGAGTTTCATAATGGCTGAAACATTTATTTAGAATAAGGATAAGCTCAACAAGGAGCTACAAGTACATGTAAAATCATGGGCTATGCCATAGTGGTAGTTCATAACTGTAAGAAATCTAAGATATGTTGAATGGTGCGAACTAGGTAATCCGCCTTGCTATTAGGAGGCAGTCGATGAATTGGACCACGTAACCAACGATAATGTCCAACGCGAAGAATTGAAGACCATACGAAAATAAAAATATCTTCAATTTCATAATAACCTTCACAAACGGTCTTAAATTCGTCACCAGAAGCGGGGTCAACTTGCAACAAGATCACAAAGGTGCGAGAATTCGGAGAAATACGATAATACCAGGCTTGAAGGGGTTCAACTTCAAGATGAGCACGCACCTCTCAAGGTTCAAGTTTTTCATCATGAGGATGCTACATTAGGGTCACATCTAGAAATGACTCCAGAGGCAGTTTTTCATTCACTTGTGCGGCTTGGGGCCCGTAAAATGTGACCATGCGCGACGCCATAATTTCAAGGAGAGGAAAAAGGTCAAATCTTCAATCAAAATCAAATCGGTAATGAAGGTGTGAAGGACTTGTTACATTGAGGTGCGTAGTCGTAATTTATAGATCAAGGAAAAGGAAAGAAAGGCATGAGTAATGACTTAAAACCATGGTAAAGTAAAAGCGTAAGGTCAAAGGAGAAAATTGAAGGTTTAAGTAAAGTTTATTGGGGGGAAAATGGGAAGAGGTGAAAAGGTGTTTTTCTTTCACCTTCCATTAGCCACAAAGCTTGGAACATTCCATTGGCCACCAAGCTTTGGATCTACCTTCACCTCCTTTCTCCTTCTCTTTAAAAGGCGGATTTGGATCATTGGGGGGTCTCTCTTTCCCTGGACATAATTTTTAATTCAATCTTGAATATTTGTTCGCGCAAGCTTCTTAAAGAAAAGAAGAATGATTAGTCTTGGTAGATGGGAAAAAGAAGGGAAGTAAAATGAAAATCTTGTAATAGTTTTGGAGGAATGGAAGTGAGTAGTGATAGTGTTAGGAGGTTGGAACTTTAGAAAAGATCTCACAAACCCTTTCAGGTTTGGTAGTATAACTCCTTACTAATTTAGTTACAGAGCTTAAGATTTGGTAGCAAGTTGCGCCTTGTAATTAGCTTTTTAATGAGCTAAGGCAAGTTAGATTTGAATAATGTATGTGATAGAAATGATATTTCAAATGACTGATAGTCTGCAGTCAAGTTGAACCAATTGCCTTCATAAAACTCGTTTAGGTTTAGTAGTATAACTCCTAACTGGTTTAGCTACAAATCTTAAAATTTGGTGGGTTAGTGTGCCTTGTAGTTAACTTCCTAGTGAGCTAAAGCAAGCTGGATTTGAATAACCTATGTGTTAGAAACAATATTTCAAGTGACTGGTGGTTTACAGCCAAGTAGAATTATCACTTTTGTAAAACCCTTTCGGGTTTCGTAGCATAACTTCTTGCTGGTTTAGTTGCAAAACTTAGGATTTGGTAGCAAGATGTGCCTTGTAGTTATTTTTCTAGTGAGCTATGGCAAGCCGGATTTGAATAACTTATGTGTTAGAAATAATATTTCAAGTGACTAGTGGTCTGCAGCTTTGTTGGACATGGTGTTGAGTCCTTAAACATTAGTTTAAATGAATGACAATTTGACATAAAGTCCTAGAATGTGGAGTGTGTGAGCTTGAAAAATATCTCTATTAGTTTTAATTGTAAATGATGCATAGAAGGTAGGCTACTTAATTTCAACTATAAACGCAATCTAACATCTAAAAATACACTTACATTTTTCCTTCACTGGTAGCATTTGTGCTTTCAAGCATAGTCACCTTGTAAAACTGAGAATAGAAGGATGGAAAGTCGCATCCCAAAATTTTAAAAATATTGAAGGTATTGTATAAGAACCCTAAATATTTAGAACATTGGTTGCACCAAGAATGATAATATGTTTAAAGTCAATAAATCATTGTTGATTCCCCCAATAAATCACGTATGTGATGTGGCAAAATATTCCATGACAAGGCATGGAATATTCGGCCACTTCATATATTAATTCCATGTGGCAAAAAAACATACTTGTAATATTCCATGATGTGGCATGGAATATTCATTAAGATTTTATGATGTGGCATGGAATATTCCTTAGGATTCTTTTTTGCTGCTCATGTGAGCTTATTCATCCATTCACTCGTTCACTTACTATCATCGTTCATGGTCGCCATGTGATTGACAGACAGATAATCGCTTGGTAACCACTTGATGATTGAAGGACAAGTAGTTGCTTAGTGGCCACCAAGTGATAGATGGACAAAAAATCGCCTAACGATTGTTAAGTGATCAACACACAAACACACACTTGAAGGCCTCAAGGCAATTTTCAAATTAACCGCACTAAAAAAAATATAAACAAAGATATCCTAAAATAAAACTAAACATTTTCAATATAATTGTCCTACAAGTTTATAAAATGATAAAATGATTAAAAGCTATTGAGTTTAATTAGTCACTTGTTTTCTCTATTGGATCCTGTACTTAACATACAACACTATACGAACTCAAAGGATCTATGGGGAGGTTGGCACGTCACAATTCCTCACCAACTTTTTTGCTATCTTCCCCATCTAAAATTGCCACATTTGGCCTAGTTGAGGAAGTTATTGATGTATTAATGACAAATGTGCTAATTGATGTGAGCACATCCTTGTCCTTTAGAGGATCTTCTTGCTCATGATTAATGAATTTTTCACTAGCTTTCCATTCTTTCACAACTTGAACATCAACATTTTTTGGATTTCTCCCCCAATGCCATCATATTGCACCAATTTCCTTCAAGGTCATGAGGAATGAGTTCTAACACTTTACATTTATTTTCTTAAAGACGAAACAACTTATAAGAAAAATAATCCTACTAATGGAACAAATTTTTGTAAAAAACATTTTTTAGGAATAAAGTCAAGATCCATGTGTTGGACTTACTAAACAAACATATGTGAAAACTCCACTGAAGATACTCAAACAAACCATCTTGCTTACCAACTAAAGGGTTTGAAAAGTAGCTTTTGGAAAAACCTCCTTTTGATATAATTATTAATCTTTTGGAAAATAAGAATATGGGCATTCCACTAATGTTGGCAATTTCTCAAAAACAATGTGCAAGATTCCTTGTCGATAACATCCAACAAACCCACCATGTTTTTTATTATGTCATACTTGTAATGAGTGTCCAACATAATTGTTGACATGAATTCCATTTTGGATCCATTTTTCTAGAGCTTGTTTAAATCTTGTAAGTGGGGCCTCATTTGAGGGGTTGAACCTTAGCTTTTTTTAATAGAAATCATCATCCGGCTTTGAATCCAAAATTGAGAACAATATCTTGTCAAGCTTGTGCTTGCCCTTCAACACATGCAATTCATCGTTCGAATATGGCTTCTGATTATTAACGGTTGGTTTTGGATGTCCAAAATGAATCATAATTTTGTTCTGGATCATAGCCTTTTGTTTAAGTAGCCTTGTGAACTCCAACATGGATTTTAGGTTAGGCCTCCTTCCTTTCGCTAAATGTTTTCTGAGTGTTATTGCTTTTGAAAGGAGCCCCCTAGCCAACTTATTGAGTTGTTTTTCCTTGAGGTTCGCCAAGAAATTGAAAGCAAATTTTTTGATTGATTTTGGTGGACGTGCTAGCACATCTCTAAATCCATCAAAGATGTTGCACCTCTCCCATTCAAGGAGGACATTTTGCCACATCTAGAAGACTACATCTATTAACATAAGGATATTCATGCACTCCTTTATTGATTCTACATTCAGAATAAGCTTGAATGTTTCTTTAAATTTCTACAAAACATTTCATAACCAATACAAAGCTTAGAAATAGAATTGAAAAACATACAATAACATAGCTTTGTATGGAAATTAATCATTCGATAATGATACCTTGTATTCTTCAGTATAACTAGCATCATTACTTACAATCTAGGTTAATTGACATGGTTTCCAAGTAGACTCAATGATTTTAAAAGACATCATAGTGCTTTTAATTGACCTTAATTGCATAACCACCATTTTAACACATTTGACTAAAATAGTCAGTGGTTACCCAACACATTTTGGGTAGTCAAAACAAGGACTCCCAAGTGTATATCCACTACCCACATGTACTTCACAGGGACTGGACTACCTGCAAATGATTCCAAGTGGTTATCCATTAATCTCACGTAGTTGACAAAGGAATCTTCCTACTGATTAATGAGTACTATGTGGTTTGACAAGGACTCCCATAGGTTCATCCATTACTCCCATGTACTTGACAAGGACTAGATTGCTAACTAATTTGAATCCTACGTGGTTTAACAAGGACTCTTCCCTCTAACTTGTTGACCAATGATTCTAATGTGGTTTGAAAAGGACCCCCACATGTTCATCCACTACTGGCATGAAGTTGACAAGGACTTTTCTTGCTAACCAATGAGTCTTAGATGGTTTAGCCCAAGGACTCCTCCTTCCAACTTGTTGACTAATGACTTTAATGTGGTTTGAAAGGACCCCCACATGTTCATCCAATACTAGCATGAAGTTGACAACGACTCCTCTTGCTGACCAATGATTGTGTTGAAAGGACTCCCACATGTTCATACATTACTAGCATGACTCTTCTTGCTAATTAATGAACCCTAGGTGGTTTAACAAGGATTGGATTCCTTTTAATCAATGATTCCTTAGTGGTTTGAAAGGATTCTGAACTACCTCCTCCCTTTTCCTTGGATTTTTTTTGGGGGGTTTTTTGTTCCCAATGTGTTCTCCAAAATGTTCTCCGTAACACCACATTTTTATCCCATATGTTTTGCCCAAAAACTTTTCATTTTCTTGCCTATATAGGCGAGCCAAAAGGAAGGCATTCCATTTGCCAATAAAAACTATTTTGAAGAGCTTCCAAGGTTCCCAAAAAAAAATCATGATGGGTCAATCAAAATATTTCATTGCCCCAAAAAAAGTTGAACTTGGGAGGCATTTAATCTAATTAATACAAAGATGAATAAAGTACCCTAGAAAAATCAAAGATTTTAAGGATATTTTAGGTTTAAATTAAAATTTGGACTCTAAAGGGATAATTTATGTTTATGAATTTTTTAGCATCAATAAAAGTTGAAATGCCCAAAAAGATTTGAATCTTTTGTTGAATAACAATTTTGACAAACAACTCACATTGAATAAGGACTTTGCCCCTTATGGAAAGTTTATTAAAAAACATAGTTGACAATAAAACTTCATCAACATTCTCAAAATGTGGGACCAAATGAAAATTAAGTTATTATGTTATCTCTTATTCTCTTACATACATGTAAAATTGATAAGCCTTTCAAATTTTCATAACATCACAAAAGTGAGATTATTTCATTTCGAAAACATCATGATTTTAAAATTTAAAATTACAATTTAGTCAAAATGGTTCTCCACCAATTCATTTAAAAATGAAAACTAGGTTTTGGTTAGTGTTATACAACCATAATAATCATCATTATTTGGTAGCTAATTACTATCCAATAAACTCAAAAAACATGAAAAGACCAACCAACACTTGTGTGTAAACCCCTACTTTTGAATCCATGAACTAATTGTTACTATTATCAAAAATATTGAAGTTGTTACAAGTTAGTTGTTCCACAATCATGTCATATCCTTTCCATTTGTTCTTTTGGTTGTGCGAAATATTTTTGTGCTCTTGCTATTTAAAATTGAAAAAGTTACAAAATTATTGATGATGGTATATATTAGTGGCATAAGCATCTTTTGATCTACTACATCTTAATGGACCTAGAATCTTGACAAACGTTAATCAAAACAAAGTTTGGAACTAACTAATTGTAAATAGAAATAATTACCTACATTACTTGTATGAAGAATTGCATTGGTGCATGGTTACATAATATTGCATGTGATGAGATTTTTGTTTTTAATTCCAAGTGTAAGAAAGTGGTCATGGAGAAAGACTTTGGGTTGTGACGAATTTGTGCATTGACCTCCCATAGAACTTCTTCAATTATGGTTGTGTTTTCTTGTTATTTGGTTCTAGCTATGAGTCTTTTGTCATCATCCACAACTTTGTGTTTGATTTTATTTTATTTAGTTATTTGAAAATGTTCATGTTTTGCCTATAAGGATTTGTTTAACAATGACAACAATTGTTGTTGCAAGGCCATGTTGTTATAGTTCGGTTACAAAAAACTACCTTGGGGATTTCATAACCTCAAGCAAAATTCAAAGAAATTGATGAGATTTTCATGAGCAAGATTTTTTCCATAGTTGACCCTTAGGTTTCCTTACAACTCCAAGTTTTTTTATTTTTCCACCTTCATTAGTTAAATGGTTATATAATTAAATTGATAACTAGTGAAGGCTTGTAGCCAATTTTCATAACCACCCAACATTAGTTTTAACTCCTTGTGTTGCCAATGGATGGATTTTGATGGAAGACATCACAAAGTTGCCTTGCATTACAAACTTTTCATACAACAAATTTGTAATGGAAATTGTGTGAAATTCGTTTTTCATAGTTCTATAGTTTTGCATGTAAATGTTGTGTGTTTAAAACACATATGAAACACTTATAAGTAAGATGAAAATCATTTGAAACACATATGAAACACATATTTATATTACCATCACAAAAACTTCCATTACTAAATCATCAAATGAACAAGTTGTGATGTGGGTGAAAGATGTGGTCATTAAAACCAAACAAATTATTAATTTTATGAGCAAAAAGATTAAAGTATTGTTGACTATATAAAAACACTCAAGAATGTGAAACTTTTGAAATTTCCAAAATTAGATATGTTTATATGTTTTAAAACTTTTGAAATTTTATTGTTCTTTTGATAAAATGGTTCATGATGCATGACAAGCATGTAAAATTATGAGATTCAAGATTCTTTTGATAAAATGGTTCATGATGCATGACAAGCATGTAAAATTATGAGATTCAAGATTCTTGAAGCAAGAGAAATTAAAAGCATTATTTTGGTTCATTCATTTTGGAGAAATGGTGAAAATAAGTGCAACATGTTTTTTCTTTTTCTTTAACTAATAGAGAAAACCTTTTTATTATGGGGCTACCTTATGAGTTCATGTTGAAGGTGGGAAATATATTCTTAAAGTAGATGTGCCACATAATGAAGTCAAGTGTTTTGAAATCAAGGTTAAAAAAACCTTTGAAAGAACATTTTATGTAAATGTATTGTAGTTATTAGTTTTATCTATTTTTTAATTTATCAATTGAAATTAATAGATTCATAATCGTAATTGACAAAGAAAGGGATATCATGACAATATATTGATTCAAAATTTTTTTTGACAAAAGGAATATCATATTCTAACATTAATCAAACAATTATAATGTTCTCCTTTTCAAAACCCAATGTAATAATGTTTTATTACTATTTATTTGATTTGAAAGGGTCATTGATGATAATGTTTATTTCCATTACTTGTTCATTATAATATCATATGTCAAATTACTAATTCTCAAAAATATCCCACTTCAATATCAAAACCATTAAATCATTTATTTGACCCCTTCAACATCTAACATGTTGACCCTTATATTAATCATGTTAAAACCTTTAATCAATTTCCTTGCAACATAATCTTGCCACCTTGAATTTATATTCCCATGTCATCATGTAGAAATTTTTTTAATTTGAAATTTTGTTGGGTTATATTTATTCCCCCCACTAAATAATGACCACCAATTGATTATTTATTGAATAAAAATTTTCTTTAATTTTATACATTTACATTCATTAATGATTTACAAACCACAAGGTCATCATGTGCACAAAACCAATATTTATCAAGTTAAATTTTAGTATATTTTTCTTTAATCACACAAAAATGAAAAGTCTAATAATAGATTAGGTCAAAAGTTATTGACCTCAAACCAATTGGTTTTTGACCCATAGTTGGTTTTTAGCACATCTACTTTAATGGTTAATAAATTGTTAGCATGTCAACTATTCTAAGTTGGTCAAAGGTGGACATCACAATGGGAGAGGTCCAATACACGTTATAACACACATTTTACATTCATTGTGATGACATCCTTTGGGTTGTAATTGTCTTGAATTACAAAATTGAAGGACATTTTATTTGACCATTTATTGTATAATCCCATTAATCAAAATGCTTTGGATAATGAGTTTCTAAAGTTTTTGTGCAACAAAGGGTCATTTGCATGAGAAGTTACTAATTTACAAAGACCTCATGTTGGGTCGTTTTATTTTTATGAAAGAAGTTTGGAAATCATGTTGCCCAACTTTGAGCTTTGGCACTTAGGGCATTAGCACAAGAGTACAATTCCTATTTTGGAAGTGTAGTCAGACTTGTTTTACCCATGTCCAAACAAAGAAATGCAAAAAGATGATTTTTTGGCATGTTTTGGGTATTTTGTTTGTGTTGTTGTTTATAAACATCCAAATTTTCAAGTTTGAAGAATGATTGAAGGGTAGTGCTTAAGATTGTCACATGTTTTATTTTCGTACTTATAATTCTTATTTTTTGCAACATGTGAATCTTTGAAAAAATTGAACTTCAACTCGATTGATGTTTCAAAGATTTCCACTATGCATGATAATAACAAACTTTCACAAATTTGATGACTTTCAATTCTATTGCAAAGTGCTCATCCAAAGGTTCAAGACATTCAAGAGGTATTGCAATGAGCTGACTCAACAAGGTAGGAAGTGATTTAGAAATCCCAATAAGGTGATGACATGGAGAATCAAACAAGTTCTAGAAAATGCTTCAAAATCTTTAGAAATCCTATCACAAGATTGACCATGATTTGAGGATAGAGGATCTATATCATAACAAACTTTGTCAATGTGGACGTGCTCAAAAGATGCACAAAACCTCTTCTTATCATGAGCACATCAAGATCAAAATGAATAATAAAAATTTCATTTGATGATTTTTTTTTTTGCTTTTATTTTTATAAGTTTCTAAAATCTAAAATTCTGAAATTGACAAGTGAAAATTGAAATCAATTTAAATAATTAAAAAACCTCGTTATTAAGTCCTCCCCTTGCAACTATTGTCATTATAATAATAGCCAAAAAGTGGTCAAATTATAAGGCCCATTCTCACCTTGCAACCAAGTCATGGTATGCTACAACTTTGAGACACTCCAAATTTATACCCTTCTTTGGCAACAATCCTGTATGGGTGTGTAATAACCTAATTTTATAAACTTCTTGAATGAAATCCCATTCCGTAGTGGAATGTGCAGGATCTTGCCCTCTTGGACCTTGCATTCCATAGTTCCATGATATGCAATTCTAGACTTTTGTAGGTCTTGGACGGTGTTCCCCATATCATAATTCCGTAACGGGTTTTGGATCTTATTCCAGTGCTTTTGTAGCTCTTGGAGGCATTTTCCGGTGTGAAATTGGTGGGTAGTCTGGTTTTCCAAATGGGGAGATTATTTTCGTAACTTTGGTACCTCTTTGGTGAGATTAGTGGTCATGTGTCATTTTGAATCAATGTATAATTGTAGTTTTGTGTGCATTTTCCGAGGTGGAATTGGTAGTGGTCTACTAGTTGGAGAGATTATTCTGGTACTTTTACAGGTATTTTCCAAAGTGGAATTGGTGGCTGATCTGCCATTTTTTCACTTTTTATAGGTTCCCGGAGGCGCCAGATTAGACTATCGAAATTTTCCAGCCCTGGAGTACCTACGATGGTGGGATCCGGTGGTGGAGATTAGAGTGCAGATACTGGTTAAACTCTGGAATAGTCAGTCCCTGGTGGAACCGTCACCCTGTTACATAATTCTGCCGTACCTTCCTGGCGGAATTGGGGGCTGATCTGCCATTTTTTACTTTTTATAGGTTCCTGGAGGTGCACTATGCGGCCCTGGAGTACGTAGGACGATGGGATCCGATGGTCGAGGCTCGTGTTCAGACACCGGTTACACTCTGGAATAGTCAGTCCCTGGTGGAACCGTCGCCACGTTACATAATGCTGTCTCAATCTGCTGGACACCTTGCATTCCTAGATGGAATGGGCTCTGTAACGTGCTGATTCCGTCCCCTGCCTGACGCACGAACGTCGGCGCTCACAGATGGATAGGGGCGATGGTGCTGCTATCTTCCTTCTCTCTTCTCGCTCACGCGTGCCTCCGCTTGTCCACCAGGCGGAGTTTTTGTGCTCGGCGTTCGGTTATCCTTGTCTCCAACACAAGGGTAAGGCTTAAGCTCCAGTTCTACATCTTTTTTCGGTCGTTTTTTTAATGCTTTTCTTTTGACGGTTAATCGCGGGAGGAAAGAGTAGACACAGATCCAGACAGAGAAGACACAGATCCACAAAGAGAGAAGAAGAAGAAGAAGAAGAAGAAGAAGAAGAGGGCGGTAAAAAGGAAGAGGAGTTTTGTTCATACGGAGCGGGAAGGATGCGAGGAGACAGAGAGATCCGTGGTGGAGGAGGCCGCTACGAAGAGCGAGAGCGTGGTGGTGGACGAGGAGGGCCTACCCGCCTCTATGTCGGTAGGTTAACCAGCCGCATACGTAGCCGCGATCTGGAGGATCTCTTCAGCAAATATGGACGGTAAGACCGTCACGTTTTTGTATTTTTTGTGTTTTGACATATTGGACGTTGGAGTCTTTTGAAGGTTTAGGAAAGTACGTTGGAGTCTTTTGAAGGTTTAGGAAAGTCACGGCAGTGGCGAAATCTTAGGGTATGTAAGTCCATCAGGTTGGAAAGTTTTGTGCGCTTTCTGATGGACATCGTCTCGTATTCAAATCACCGATTTGCACCACATGATGGAGACCATGTTGAAACATCTGTCCTCCGACGAGGATGTTGATGTGAGCCATGCTCTCAAAACATCTACCTGACGAGTTGATGCAGATATTGTGCTATCATCTTTTATCATGTGTTATGGATATTGACTTAGTAAGGTTAGGCTAATAGCATCTGTGGCATGTACTTTGAGTGAACACTTTGGGATTTTTGTATGTTATGAATGTATCTTTTCACTTTCTTATTGATATCTTTTTTGGAAGCGTTGTAGTACAGCTTTTGAAAAGACACAGCATAGTCTCTTAGTCTGCTTCTTCACCTACCATGTTGGGGGGCGGAAGGTGAAAAGACACAGCATAGTCTCTTAGTCTGCTTCTTCACCTACCATGTTGGGGGGCGGAAGGTCTGCTTACATGCTGCTGATTACTTTTGGAAAGTTTGAGCTGCTGCCTAGGCAGCCTGTGATATCATCAGGGCTTGAACTGTGCAGCCACACAGGATGGGATGTGTTGGCCATGGTGGAAATATAGGTGTTTTTAGTCTTGGCCAGAAAGTTGTTTTATTTTAGCTAAGACAGCTCACACTTTTATGCTTCTATGAGCTGTTTTTCTTTTCATGTGGTCTTTGCCATTCTGGGCAAGGCCCAATGCATTCATTGATGCACTGACAATGCTGTCATAGAGCCCATATCTGAATGGGCCAGTAATGGTGTAGGGAAGAGCAGCTCAGCCATGCCAGCTCTGGCTACCCCTCAAAACTCTTTTCGTGTTTTTCCTTCATAAACAGGGTCCATGCTGGTTATGTGTTGCTCCTGCC
>Ga0209611_10012413_pt1 | contig 11983 bp, 9 predicted proteins | sample S1TSphgellanicum_3_FD_187693 | JGI IMG/M metagenome (GOLD analysis project Ga0209611, IMG submission 187693) | Host-associated microbial communities from peat moss isolated from Minnesota, USA - S1T2_Fc - Sphagnum magellanicum MG (SPAdes) (version 2) | ecosystem: Host-associated > Plants > Peat...
GCGGCACGCCGTCGGGGGTCCAGGTGGCAGAGCCACTTGGCCTTCTTGTGTGATTAGCGTCGAGGACGCCCGCGCCCGCATCCTCGCGCCCATCCGCCCATTGGCTGCGGAAATCGTTCCAATCACCGAAGCATGGGGCCGGGTTCTCGCGGCACCTGTCGTGGCCCGCCTGACCCAGCCGCCTGCCGATGTGTCGGCCATGGACGGTTATGCCGTGCGCGCCGCCGATGCAGCGACCGGCGCTCTGCTGCGGCAGATTGGCGAAGCGCCCGCGGGGCGCCCGTTCGAAGGCGTGGTTGGCGCGGGCGAGACGGTGCGCATCTTCACCGGCGGCTTTATGCCTTCCGGCGCCGACGCGGTGCTGTTGCAGGAGGATGCGACCGCCGACGGCGATACGATTACGGTCCATGCCGGCGTTCCGCTGGCGCGGCATGTGCGGCCGCGCGGGCTGGATTTTGCCGCCGGCGATACCGTGTTGGCGCCCGGGCAGCGTCTGACGGCGCGGCAGATCGGCCTGGCGGCGGCGGCCAATCACGCGTGGCTGACGGTGCACCGGCGTCCTGATGTGGCCATCCTGGCGACCGGGGACGAGATATTTCTGCCGGGCGATCCCATTCCGGCCGGCGGCATCGTCAGCTCGAATAGCTACATGCTTGCGGCGCTGGTGCGGGCGGCCGGGGGACTGGCAACCATTCTGCCGGTGGCAGGCGATACGCCGGAGGCGATAGCCGCTATCGCGGGCACGGCGTTGGGCGCGGATCTGCTGATAACGACAGGGGGCGCCAGCGTCGGCACGCACGATGTGGTGCAGGCGGGTCTCGCGAGGCATGGGTTCGCACTGGATTTCTGGCAGATCGCCATGCGGCCCGGCAAGCCGATGATTTTCGGCCGGATCGGCGCCCTGCCGGTGCTGGGCCTGCCGGGAAACCCGGTGTCGGCCGCCGTGTGCGCCGTGCTTTTCCTGGTTCCGGCGTTGTCGCGCCTGCAGGGGCTGCCGGGCGACGCGCCGGCCAAGCTGCGGGCGGTGGCAGGCGCTGCGATTCGCGCCAACGACCATCGCGCGGACCATCTGCGGGCTGTGCTGAGCCGGGACGATTCGGGGCGGCTGGTGGCGACGCCGCACCAAAAACAGGACTCCGCCATGCTCTCCCTGCTGAGCCAGGCCGAGTGCCTGGTGCTGCGGCCGCCCCACGCGGCCGCGGCGCAGGAAGGTGACGCGCTGGAAATTATCGTGCTGGGAGCTTTATGAATCAAAAGTCTTTTGGTTCTTTCTTGCAAAAAAGAACTGCGTCCTCGTCCATTTCTCTTCCTCGGCACGATGTTGTTGACGGCGCGGTGAGAATAAACCTAGAACATCGGATTGGTTTCTGATTTGTTCGCACAAAGTTGGGGCAGGAGCGGCCGTTATGTTGACCCGTAAGCAGTATGAACTGCTGACTTTTATCGATCGGCGCCTGAAGGAGAGCGGCGTCTCTCCCAGCTTCGAGGAAATGAAGGACGCGCTGGACCTGCGGTCCAAATCCGGCATTCACCGGCTTATCTCCGCCCTGGAAGAGCGCGGCTTTCTGCGCCGCCACCACCACCGCGCCCGCGCGCTGGAAGTCACCCGCCTGCCGGAAAACCAAACCCCGCCGCCGCCCCGCGGCGAGCAGCCTGGCTTCACGCCGCACGTCATTCGCGGCGATTTTTCCCGCAACCTGCCCGGCGCGCGCGCCGCCAACGACGCACGCGCGGTGCAATTGCCACTCTACGGCCGCATCGCCGCCGGCCTGCCGATCGAGGCGGTGCGCGACGAGGCGCAGCAAATCGAAGTGCCGGTGACCCTGCTCGGCAACGGCGATCATTTCGCGCTCGAAGTCTCCGGCGATTCGATGATCGACGCGGGAATCCTCGATGGCGACACAGTGATTATCCGTAAGGCGGACACCGCGGAAACCGGCCAAATCATCGTGGCGCTGGTCGATGATAACGAGGTCACCCTGAAGCGCCTGCGCCGACGCGGCAATGCCATCGCACTGGAACCGGCCAATGAACGCTATGAGCCAAAGCTGTACCCCGCCGATCGGGTAAAAGTGCAAGGCCGCCTGGTCGCTTTGCTGCGAAGGTATTAAGAAGGCCAGGGGCTCTGCCCCCTGGACCCCCGCGTCACGCGCAGCGTGCATTCGCGCGTCACGCGCAGCGTGCATTCGCACGTCACGCGCAGCGTGCATTCGCACGGCGGACAAGTCCTTGGAACCTGTTACTTAAGAAAAGTCAGGGGACAGGGAGGGGGGCATCGCGGATGTATGATCGAGTCGTGTGCCCCCCTCCCTATCCCCTTGACCTCCCTTAAACCAATGGGGTCTGGGGACTTGTCGCGTGTCGTGCGAAGCACGCATTCGCGTGACGTGCGAAGCACGCATTCGCGTGACGGGGTCCCGGGGCAGAGGCCCTGGCCTTCTTAATCTTTCAACCGAAAGGCGCTAGCGCGGTATTGATGGAGCAATTTTCCCAGAGCGACGGCGTGGGCACGTTGTATCGGCGGCGGCGGAGTTTGCGTGTGTTTGGCGTGCGCATCGGGCCGCGGCGCCAGGTGCTGTATGCGGCGTTCACGATTTTCGTTTCGTTCTTTGTCAACTTTGTTTTTTTGTGGCCGGTCAATCATTTCTGGGCGTTGATGCTGTTTGCGGTAGCGATCAGCAGTGTGTTGCTGAGTGATTTGCGGCGGCGATCCGCGATCATCGGATCGGCGTCGGTGTTTGCGGTCGCTGGTGTACTCTATGCGCTGGTTGGGCCGGCGATTCCGGTCGAGCGCGCGGGGCAGGACTGGATTGTGCCGATGGGTGCGCCGACGCCGGCGAACATTTGCGCGGCGCATATCGGGGGCAAGGTGCCGGCCGATATGAAGCTGGTGTTGGTGGGGGATAGCGGTGTTCTGGTTCATGCGGGCCAGAGCACGCCGCTTCTGACGGTTGGCGGCTGCAAGTCCGCGGCGCTGTATCAGACAGATGCGGGCGTGCTGCTGAACGTGGACGATTACGACGATTACGGGGAGGTGCTTTTCCGCATTCTGAACAACCAGCTTCGGCTGGTGGACGGCAAGCCGGTTTATGTGGAGCGCGCGGCGGGCCATGGGTCGGCTTCCGTGCATGGCGAAGACGGCGACGAATTGCTGGGGATTACGTATTTGAATCCGCGGACGCTGAGCCTGCGGGGCGTTTTCGCGTGCAAGGGGCATGTACCGGTGCGCATTGAGGACGGTAAGCCCATTCCCGGCGTTCCCAAGCCGTCATGTCTGGACGGGCGCGCTATTTCCGTGCCGTAATCCCGCGCGGCACACACGGGCGGGACCCATGTTCAGCAGCTTCGTCACGCAGCTTCGTACCGCCGGCCTGCCGGTCTCGATCACCGAATATCTCACGTTGCTGGGCGCCATGAAGGCGAACGTGGCAGACTACAGCGTGGACGATTTCTATTACCTGTCGCGCGCCACGCTGGTGAAGGACGAGCGGCACCTGGATCGCTTCGACCGCGTGTTCGGCGAAGTGTTCAAGGGCCTGGAGCGGGCGGAGGGTGTCGCCACGCAGGACATCCCCGAGGAATGGCTGCGTCTGGTGAGTGAAAAGCTGCTGACGCCGGCGGAAATGGCGGAAATCGAGGCGCTGGGCGGGTTCGAGAAGTTGATGGAGACGTTGCGTCAGCGGCTGGAGGAACAGAAGGAGCGCCACCAGGGCGGCAATAAATGGATCGGCACCGGCGGCACCAGCCCGTTCGGCGCGTATGGCTACAATCCAGAAGGGGTGCGGATTGGGCAGAAGGAGAGCCGCAACCGCCGCGCGGTGAAGGTGTGGGACAAGCGTGAATTCCGCGATCTGGACGGCGATGTGGAAATCGGCACCCGCACGATGAAGATCGCGCTGCGCAAGCTCCGGCGGTTTGCGCGCCAGGGGGCGGCGACCGAACTGGACCTGCCGGGCACCATCCATGCCACCGCCAGCAATGCCGGCGTGCTGGATTTGAAAATGGTGCCGGAACGGCATAACGCGGTGAAGATTTTGCTGCTGCTGGATATCGGCGGATCGATGGACGACCATGTGCGGGTATCGCAACAGCTTTTTTCCGCGGCGCGCACGGAGTTCAAGCATCTGGAATATTTCTACTTCCATAACTGCGTGTATGAGCGGGTCTGGAAGGAAAATCGCCGGCGTGACGAAAGCAGTCTTTCCACGTTCGAGCTGATGCGCACGTATGGCCGCGACTATAAGCTGATATTCGTCGGCGATGCGACGATGAGCCCTTACGAAATTGTCCAGCCCGGCGGCAGCGTGGAGCATTGGAACGGCGAAGCAGGGCGTGTGTGGGTGGAGCGGCTGACCGGGCATTTTCGCAAGAGTGCGTGGCTCAATCCGTCGAAGGAAGAGTTTTGGCGGTATACGCATTCGATTGAGTTGCTGCGTCAGTTGATGGAAGGACGCATGTTTCCGCTGACGTTGACGGGGCTGGATGATATGACGCGGGAACTTTCACATTAAGTGTCCGTCCGAGAAGAAAGTAAGTGAAATCAGTGGCTTGGAAGGGAAGGATGTTCTTTTCTTCAGAAAAAAACGCACTTCCTTATGCCTTTGTTTTGCTAACTTACTTCTCGGACAGATATCCGCGTAACGGGACGTTCAAAAGAACCTGGGATACAGACGCCGTATTTCATCGGCGTTGATGATTAGTTCTGCCAGGTCGGCGGTGTTCTGTTTTGCCAACGAGGGATTAAACGGCACCTCGAAATCAAGGCGGAAAAAGCCCGATAGCCGCTTGCATGTCACTTGCCACCCGTGGGGCGTCGTAAAATCCTCGTAGCAGACCTGAATATACGGTTGTCTCGAATGGGTGAAGGCAACGATCCGGTCCTGCAGTTCGAAATCCTCCACGCGGAGTTTCAGCCACTCCGGATCAAGATAGACTGGCTGGTTATCGGCTGGTTTTGTTCCGTGTGGCGGCAGGCCGCGTTTCATGCGGGCCGACATCGTTTCGCTAGACACAATTGTTGCCAACGTATTCTTGCGGTACATGTGCAGAATGCCGCACCCTGACTCCTGCACATAATGATTAAAATAGCCGATCAGTCGGCTCTGCGCCAGCTTGACGTCAAAGCCTACCACGGTCTTTCCATTTTGCTCCTCTCGGTTCGCCAAACTTTGGATGAAGGGAAGAAAATTTGCACCCCCTTCGCGAGGCAGCAATACACTTTTGTCGCTTTCGACCCGATCCGCCAGGTGAGAATACCATCCATTTTCAAAAAATGATGGGAAACACATTTCTCCATAAATAAACACAAGCGGATGCTGGTTGACCAAGCCGCGAAACACGGTCGTTCCAGTTCTCTCATGTGCCAACAGTATAAACCGCATTGCCGACATCCTCTGTGACATTGCCAAATTGCTTCAATCAGGACCGCTCTCGGTCGGCACCGGAGTTCTTATATGGCATGAGTATCCAGCGCGCAACGCGAAGCCAGCAGTGGCAGGGCCGGCGGATGAAGCTGTAACTTGGCTGGGTACGTCTGGCTCGGTCAGTGCCGAGCGCGGTGACAACACGCAAGATGCAGTTATGTGTTGGCATCCACGGCACGCATTAATTGTTTTACGTCGATATACCACGGATTGTGGGGCGCCTGTCCGCCGGACTTATCCTCCCGGCCAAAGATAAAGCCATATCGATGCCTGAGCGACGCGAATAGCCGGGCATGTTTATTAGCAAATGCGGATGTACCCTCGATACTGATCACCGACGTTCCGGGCCGGCAGAATACCGCGTTGAACATTCCTGCCCCGCCGAGCCCGGCAACCAATCGGGCGTTGCGGAAGGTCAACACCTGTTCGCAAAATGACATTTTCTCAGGTTCGATGATCCGGTAACCTCGTTCTTGAAAAGCCGCCAGAATCTCCCGCTCATTGACCAGCGAACGGTACAACTGGTTTGGGTTGCTTTGCGTCGCCGAGAGGCGAGATACGAAGATTTTCTCGGACGGCGTTACCGAGGCTTGTGACTGACACCTGGCCAAGATTGTTTCGAACAGGGCCCGGGCCATGACATCGACCGCCAAATCTATTTTCGTATATTGGTGGGCATTGAACTCCGCGCAGAAGTATGTGTGCCAAGGTTTTTGATTTACGATCCGGTCAGGGCGAACGCCGATGAACGCGAGAAGCCCCTGCTGCCACGCCTCAGGGGCATAGCATAGATATTTCCCAGGCTGACCAATCGAAACATAGCTGTAGGCGCTCAAGAGCCCATGCAACAGCCACATTCCCCAATTGGCGGGCTCTATTGGACTGCCGAAAAAAGTATAGCCGTCGAGCCTTGTAAAGCGCCCCGCAGTTAGCCGATCAAAGCTAACTTCCAGGCCACGGGGAGATCTTGAAATGTCCGGTATGACATATTTTGGGTCAACCTTATCAAGCCAGCGACGCCTGATTCGCCTCCGCGTGTTCGCCCGATCCTGACAATGGACTGTACCGTCCCCGCCAAGAAAGGCATGCAGGTGATGGAACCCAAAGACATAGCGCCGAGGCAGGGAAAGGCTGTACGTGCCGTGCACCACCATCGTCGATCCGAGCGTGACCGTTAATGGCTCGGGCTCGCCGGAAAGATCGACAATAAAATCTGGAGCGGCCACCTCCAGCGTGACCTGTGGTTGCAGAATTGAGGTTTCCGGGTCGTCGGCTCGCGGGGGATCGGCGTCAAAGCTGAGCGGACAGGCATTGCGGGGGCGTTGAAGGTGCTCGTCCATCGTCTGTCGATCCTGTGCGAGCGGGGTCGGAACCGCAACCTCATCAAACCAACCGGTTTAGAGTCCGTCCGAGAAGGGGGTTAGCAGAAATAAGGACTTAGGAAGCAGTTCTTTTCTGAAGAAAGGAACCAAAAGACTTTTGCTCTTGATGCAATCCCGGTCGTTCCTTGCCGCGGGCGCAGGCGCAAAAGTTTTTTGGTTCTCTTTTTCAAAAAAGAACTGCTTTCTTTTGCGGCGGAAGGCGTGGGTTAAAACCCACGCTACGGTTGTTGCCTGGTCGCGAATGCCTGCTTTTCTTTTTTTCAAAAAAGAAATACTTTCTTCCTTACTTCCCTGCCATCTCCAATGCCCGCGCGTAAACCTGCTTGCGCGGGAGGCCGGTTGCCGCGGCGATGCCGGCGGCGGCTTCGCGGACGGTTTGGGTGCGCAGGGCCTCGGTGAGGAGGGCGTCGAGGTCGGCTTCGGTGGCGCGGGACTCGTCGGCGTCGGGGGGGGCGACGACGAGGGTTACCTCGCCGCGGGGGGGCGCTTCAGCGCAGACGGCGGCCAGGGCGGGGAGCGTGGCGCGCAGGACTTGCTCGAATTTCTTGGTTAATTCACGGGCCAGCGCGGCCGGGCGGGGGCCGAAGATGTCGGCCATGTCGGCGAGCGTTTCGGCTGCGCGATGCGGGGCTTCGTAGAAAATGAGGGTGGCGGACAGGCCGGCTTGCTCGGCGGCGCGGATGCGGCCGAGGGCGGCGCGGCGGGCGGCTTGCTTTGGCGGCAGGAAGCCGTGGAATAGGTACGGGTGTGGCGGCAGGCCGGACAGTGTGAGCGCCATGATGGCCGCGTTGGCGCCGGGGACGGCCGAGACCGGCAACCCCGCGGCGATGGCGGCGCGCACCAGGCGGTAGCCGGGGTCGGACACAAGGGGGGTGCCGGCGTCGGACACCAGGGCAACGGAGGCGCCGGCGCGCAGGCGGGCCAGCAGGCCGGGGATGGCAGAGTCCTCGTTATGGTCGTGCAAGGCTGCCGTGCGGGCGCCGATGCCGAAATGCCGCAGCAGGTGGGCGGTGGTGCGGGTATCCTCGCACAACACCAGGTCGGCCTGGCGGAGCGTGTCGAGCGCGCGGGCGGACAGGTCGGCGAGGTTGCCGATGGGCGTGGAAACCAGCACAAGGCCCAGGTTCTTGGCGGCCAGGGTTCTGGCCGGGCCAAGATCGGCGGAATGGTCGCGCGCGAACGGGTCTGGCCCAGGCTCAGGCTTATCTGAATCGGAGGGGTTGGGGCATGAAGCGTCGGTCATGGGTCGGGTTGATGAGCCTGCTGGTGCTGACGGCATGCACCGGCGCGGCGCCTCCGGCAACGCCGCTGCTGGTCGCCCCCCCGCTGCAAGGCGCGGCGCCGCCGGCGGGACCGCCGAAGGTGGCCATCCTGCTGCCGCTGTCGGGACCGCGGGCCGACCTCGGCGCCGCGATGCTGAAGGCGGCGCAGATGGCGCTGTCGGTGCCGGGTTCGCCGCAACTGGATGTGCAGGACACCCAGGGTGATCCGGCGCACGCGCAGCTTGTGGCGCAGCAGGCCATTCACGCGGGCGACCGGATGATCCTCGGGCCATTGACGGCCGATGAAACCGTGTCCGTCGCCGCGGTGAGCCAGCCGGCCGGGGTGCCGGTGCTGGCCTTTACGTCCGACCCGGCGGCGGCGTCCGGCGGCGTATGGACGCTCGGCCTGACACCCGGCGAGCAGATGCGGCGCCTGGTGCTGGCGGCACGCGACGATGGGCGGCAGCAGATCGCCGCCGTGCTGCCGGAGGGGGCGCTCGGCGATGCGCTGCAGACGGCGCTCACCACCGCCGCGTCGGAGGCCGGCATGGCGGCGCCGACGATCCAGCGCAGCGAGCCGGGTATTGCGGGGTTTACCGACGCGCTGAAGATCGTTTCCAATTACGAGGCGCGGCGCGGCGAATTGGCGGCGCGGGTGCGGGCGTTGCGGGACCAAACCGATCCGGCGGCGCGCGCGCAGGCCGACGAATTGGCCGCCAAACCGGTGCAGCCGCCGCCGTTCGATGCGCTGCTGATTGGCGAAAGCGGTCCGACCTTGGAGGCGGCAAGCGGCGAATTGGCCGGGTTCGACGTGGCGCCGCCGCAGGTGCGGGTGCTGGGGCCGGCTTTGTGGTCGCAGCAGGTTGGCAGATTGGGGCGGCTGGCAGGGGCTTGGTATGCGTCGCTCGACCCGGCGACGCGGGGTGAGTTCGTCACCGCCTATCAGGCAAAATACGGCTCGGCGCCGCCTGCGATCGCCGATTTCGCATTCGATGCGGCGGCGATCGCGCGGGTGTTGAACGGCGAGAATGACTTCTCCGCGACGGCTCTGACGCGGCAGGAAGGCTTTTCCGGGGTCGATGGCGCCATGCTGCTGCTGCCGGATGGGCATGTGCATCGTGCGTTGGCGGTGTTCCAGATCGAGGCCGGAGGCGCCGCGCATATCGTTTCGCCGGCGCCGCAGGACGTTTCGCAACCGGCGTCCTGATCATGTTCCCGACATTGCTGCGGGTCGCGGCGGCGGCTTCCGGCGTGCCATTGCTGGCGCTGGTGGTGCTGGTGAGTTTCGGCGATGCGGCGCCGGTTCCGGCGCTGTGGGCGGCGGCGGCGGTGATGCTGGCTTCACTCGGCTTGGCCATTGTGTGGACCAACGACCTGCGGCTGCTGGCGGAATTGCTTCATCTCGCGGCGAGCCGGTCGGCCGGCGCCGGGCCTGGCGGTGACGAACGGCTCGTGTCCCGGCCGCTGCCCCGCTCGCTGTCGGAGCAGGTGCTGGGGGAAGTGGCGTTCGTGGCGCAGGAACTCCACGCGCGGGCCGACGAGGTGGACCGTCTGCGGCGGGCGGAAGAAAGCATTCTGGAACGGCTGCCGGACCCGCTGATCGTGCTGGGGCCGGACCGGTCGGTGCGGCGGTCGAATGCGGCGGCGCGCATGGCGTTCGGGGACGACATGGCGGCGGTGCTGCGCCATCCGGAGTTGCGCGCGGCGATCGATCGGGCGCTGGCTTTGGGCCAGGGAGGGGGGGGCCAGGGAGGGGGGGGCAGACTCGGCATGCCGCAGGAAGCCGACGTGCGCATGCCGGTGCCGGTGCCGCGGGAGGTGCATGCGACGGTGGCCGCGCTGGACAGCTTGCTGGCGGGCGGGGCCGGTGCGCTGGTGGTGCTGTCGGATCGCACGCGGGAACGCGCCGTGGAACGCACACGTGCGGATTTCGTCGCCAATGCGAGCCACGAGCTGCGCACCCCGCTGGCCAGCCTGGTGGGGTTCATCGATACGCTGCGCGGGCCGGCCGCCGACGATCCGCCGGCGCAGAAACGTTTCCTCGACATCATGGCCGAGCAGGCGGCGCGGATGAACCGGCTGATCGATGACCTGCTGAGCCTGTCACGCATCGAACTCACCGAGCACCAGCCGCCGGCCGACCGTGTGGACCTGGTTGACCTGGTGGAACGGATGCTGGCAGCATTCGAAATACGGCTGCGTCAACGGCAGGTGAGCGTCGATTTTGCGGCCGATGACGGTATTCCGGTGATGACGGGCGATCCCGATCAACTGGAGCAGGTGTTGCAGAATCTGCTGGACAACGCGCTGAAATATGGTCGCGAAGCGGGGTTGATCCGGGTGTGGCTGCAGCGCGCGACGGGGGAGAAATGGCCGGCGCGGCCGGGGATCGTGCTGTCGGTGGCCGATGACGGGCCGGGCATTCCGCGGAAACATCTGCCGCGGTTGACGGAACGTTTCTACCGGGTGGATTCGGGACGGTCGCGGGCCATCGGGGGGACCGGGCTGGGGCTGGCGATCGTGAAGCACGTGGTTAATCGGCATCGGGGGCAGATGCTGATCGAAAGTGAGGAGGGCGTGGGGGCTACTTTTTCGGTTTGGTTGCCGCTAACATAGAAAAAGGAAAGAACTTCTTTTTTGAAAAAAAGAAGCAAAGAACTTTTGCTCTTTAAGGAAGTGCAGTGATTCAAATCGAACGCAGCGGCCGTATCCTTATCGTTACAATTGACCGGGCGGGGCGGCGCAATGCGGTGGATGTGGCGACCGCGCGGGCACTATTCGATGCGTTCGCGGAGTTCGATGCGGATGACAGCCTCGATGCGGCGGTGCTGACCGGGGCGGGCGGACATTTCTGCGCGGGCGCGGATTTGCAGGCACTGGCGGCCGGCGAGACACGCGATATGCGGCCGGAAAACCCGGTTGGGCCGATGGGGCCCACGCGCATGCAATTGGGCAAGCCGGTGATTGCGGCGATCGAGGGATTTGCCGTTGCCGGCGGGCTGGAACTGGCGATTTGGTGCGATATGCGGGTGGCCGGCGAAGGCGCGACGCTTGGGGTATTTTGCCGGCGGTTCGGCGTGCCGCTGGTTGATTTGGGAACGATCCGGTTGCCCCGGCTGATCGGGCAGGGGCACGCCGCGGATCTGATCCTGACCGGCCGCGCTGTCGGCGCGCGGGAGGCGCAGGCGATGGGCCTGGTGAACCGCGTCGTGGCGGATCGGAATGCGTTGGTCGCCGCCGTGGAGATTGCAGAGCAGCTCAGCGCATTTCCCCAGGCGGCCGTGCGCGGTGACCGGCTTTCGATGCTGGAGCAATGGGGCTTGGAAACGCCTGCGGCGATGGCAAATGAAGTGCTGCACGGCATGCGCGCGCTACGCGAAGGTGTTACGGGAGCGGCAAGATTTAGCGCGGGTATCGGGCGCCATGGCGCATAAAAAGCAAAAGTTTTTTGGTGCTTTTTTTCAACACAGAACGACTTCTTCCAGGACCGGCCATAAGATTGACCCATGGCGGCCTCAGGCCAGCCCGAACAACCGATCGAATTCCGCTTCAGGCGTGCCATAGGAACCGTTCGCGGAATGTGTCAAACCATTTCGGTCCACAATAGAAATCACGCCCCGGCTGGCCAAAATCAGGCCATTCCGTTCGAACTGGTTGAGCGCCACGGTGACGCCGGGGCGGCGCACGCCCAGCATGATGGCGAGGAAATCGTGCGTCAGCGGTAGCTGGTCGCCGTCGATACGGTCGTGCGCCATCAGCAGCCAGCGGGCCAGGCGCTCCTCGATCTTGTTGCTGCCGTTGGTCATTGCGGTATGCGTGGTTTGCACGAAAAAGGCGTGCGCGAAGTTGAGGAATGCGACGCGCAGCGTTGCACTCAGCTCCATGGCGCGGCGCAGCGCGCCGGACGCGATACGCA
>Ga0209611_10012415_pt1 | contig 11980 bp, 6 predicted proteins | sample S1TSphgellanicum_3_FD_187693 | JGI IMG/M metagenome (GOLD analysis project Ga0209611, IMG submission 187693) | Host-associated microbial communities from peat moss isolated from Minnesota, USA - S1T2_Fc - Sphagnum magellanicum MG (SPAdes) (version 2) | ecosystem: Host-associated > Plants > Peat...
CATTGAGGTTTGACCCCTGCAATCGCTCTCTAAAGTTTTGGGAGTCCACCGGGACTCCATCTCCCAAAGTGGGAGTTTGCCTTGGGAGTGTGAAGGTTCACTCCCTCACACTTTCTAACACTTTCTCACACTCCCTAGCACTTTCTTGCACTCCCGAGAGTATGTGATGTGACTCCCGGGCTTCCTTTCGCCTTGACTCCCAGGCTTCCTCTTGGCTTAACTCCCGGGCTTCCTCTTTGGCCCGCACCCTTGTAATGCCCTTTGCCTTGGTCGCGAGCCCAAAGCTAGGGTTGCGACAATAGCTTTATTTCAATTATTGAATCATAGATATACTGTTGGATGTGTACTTAACGTATGTTGTGTTGAGTTTATATGATTATAAGACTTCAATGATTTGAGTGCATGCAATTTGTCTATACCTCTTTTTTTATTTAATGACACTATCATTGGATTTATATATGTTTACACTAAGTAGAAATTACTTATTGTGGCATTTGTTGATACTTGTTTGGATGGAATTAGAGTAGTAACCTAAAACTAAACTTCCAGTGAAAATTGAGTTTTAAGTGTGACATCCAAAAATGTGCCCGGAAATCAATGTTAGAAACGTTGCATTACAAAATATGGCCATAATTGGTGCCATTTTCAAAAGAAGTTCTACTTCAATATTCTTTCCCACTATCAACAAAATGTTTTTTCTTCATCTCACCATAGGTAGCTTATAACATCTGCCACAAAAAAAATGTGTGTGCTTCCGCACCATCATTATAGTAATTTTCATCACCATGTCATTACAAAAACAATGTTGTCAACATTGTTGTAACAATAGATTTTATCACAACAAAATCAACCCTCGTTCTCACATACAACATGAAAGTCTTTGTATTGAATATTTCAAGTTTTGACAATTGCAATGATGTACATAATGAAGGTGAGAACTCCCAACAAACTTGTATGTAACCAATTTGTAATCATCATTAAAATCGAAACAATCATAAATCTAAGTTCTAAAAAAAACAATGTTTTTTTCTACTTTATTGTCAATAATCTCCAATTCAATGTAGATATTTGCAACATTCATGTTCAACAAAGAAAAATAACAAAAGCAAAAAGAAAGTTACCAAGAAAAAATTTCATTTGCTTTCATTTTTTAACAAGAGTGTCTATGACATGGTTCTAAATTCATGGGAAGCAACCCATATCCAATTTGCCTCACATTCATGATCTTATGAATGACCCAAACACCATCTTTGGACTTTCATGGCTTGAGCCCAAAAAAACCATTGTATCTTAGCTTTTACCCTAAGTTATAAGCTACCTTAACTTATTATATATGTTATTATACCTTAATCTATACCCTTGGGTATTATAAATTATTATACGTTAGACTATTATAAAGTATTATAAAACATTATATTTTAGGTTCTTGAAAGTTATTTAAAATTATGTTACCCTAGGTTATTTTTCTTTAGAGTATAATATTTTAAAATAATGTAAAAAAAGAATTGTTTTGAATAATTTAGGGTGGAATAACTTAAAATAGCCTAAAATAAAAATGATTTACAATAATTAATAATAACTTAAGGTAAAATTATTTATAATAATTTAAGGTAAAATAATCTAAAATAACCTAAGTTAGAATAGCCAAAAATAATTCAAAGTGGAATATCTTATAATAGACTATAATAGCTTAGAGTTGAATAACATAAAATAATTGAAAATGGCTTAAGGTATAATAACTTATAGTAGTTTAAGGTGGAATAATTTATAATAGTTTCAAGTTAAATAACATGAAATATTTTTAAATAACCCAAGATGAAATAATGAAGAATAACCAAGAATAGCTTAAGGTGAAGAGGCTTTAAAAACTTAGGGTGAAATAACCTAAAATAGTAAAAAATAACCTAAAATATTTTAAGGTGAAATTGTTTAAAATAGTTGACCATAATTTAATGTAAAATTAATTAAAATGATTTAAAATAATCTAAGTTGGACTTAAAATATTTGAAAATACTTGAAAATATTTTAGGGTTGAATAACTTAAAATAGCCAAAAATACTTAAAGTGGAATAACCTATAGTAACTAAAAATAACATAAGGTGGAATAATTTAAAATAACCAAAAAATAACCTCGGTTAAAATAACTTATAATAGCCAAGAATAACCTAAAATGACCTAAATTGAAATAACTTATAATAACCAAAAATAACATAGAATAACCTAATGTGAAATACCCTATAATAGCCCATTTATAATAACTTAGTAATAACATATGGTATTGTAAACATAGCATAGGGCAACCTACATTACCCTAAAATAACTTAGGAATAGTTTACAAACTTAACATACGATATTTTACACATCGCTTAGGGTAGTTTACATGGCTTAAAAATAACTTAAAGTAACTTACAAATAACCTATGAAAAATACTTAGGTAGGAAAAATATGCATAATAATATGTGGTGACAAATTATTTCATTTATTTAAATAATGGTTCAATGGTTAAAGACTTGTTCTTTAAACATGGAAGTGAAGGGTTCAAACCTTTACACTTGCATTCTAAGTTAATGGGCTAGGTGGGTAAGGTTCCTAACTTAGGCTAGGTGGCCTAAGTTCTTAACAACCTTAAAGAAAGAAAATAATAATTTTATGATTAGAAACAAATATAATTAACTAGACAAGGCTAATATAATTGAAACATGGGTAGAAAAGGTAATAGAAAAGGTGTTGTTCAAACAAAACATTCAAAATGGTTTTAGGGCAATATGGATTTGGCCTATTAATAAGGAGGTCATATATGAAAGGACCAAACCTAAAGATGTATACATAATAAGACCAACAAACATATCAAATGAAAACAATGAGAACCCGAATGATGCACATGATGATAAGGAATGGTGAGGAAAAACTGGAATTGTTGTAAAGTTAATGAATATAATTGGAACAATGGAGCATGTTGAAATAAAATAACAACAAGAAGATCTATAGTACATGGAATAACCTATAGGTCCTATTAAAGCAAATAATTTAATGTTAACAACAAATACAAATGAACTAGTTGTAAACCTATATGAACCTATTTCTCCAACTTTATATATTGTCCAAATTTTTACAACTACATAAACATTCCATTTTGCAAACTTGCTATCATTTCACACCTTCTTGTAAGGAGGATGGGAGGTATAGAAACATTAATAGTACAGTAGGTCCCATGTGGTAACATTTAATGAATACTTGGATATCTTACAAAGAAAAACCTTGGAAAAAGAAATAGTAAATGTAATTAAATAATTTTAAAAGGGAGGAGAATGAATAAAATATTAAATTGAATCACTTAACATTGTTGAATGAACTTAGAAGCTAGTTGAAAAACATGTAAGGGAAATTTTCTAAAAGGTGTGGTTTGCTTTTACAATGAAAAAAGTAGGGGACAAGTTCTACCATAATTTACAAGTTAATTTTATAGCTAACACATTTGGGTACACATGTGTCAACCTTGGAATTTTTATAGCCACACAAAAAACAATTAAAACTAGGGCCAAGATGTTTACAAAAAGGCCATATAGTAGCAAAACAATTGCATTTCAACTCATAGTGATCAACTAGAGTTGAGGGGTGGAGATCATAGCACACAAGAAATAAACACATGAGACCAAGAAGTTTCAAAGAGGATCAAGGGGGGCATCACATCAAACATGAAATGAATGCGAGAACACAAGACCAAGAGGCAATAAAAAAATATCGAGAAAAAAAGGGAGTCGTCATATCAAGCTCGAAACAAAACGAGAACATAAGACTAACAAGTAACAAAAAAATATTTGGGGAAGAAAGGAGGGGGGCATTGCATTAAACAAAAAACAAACATGAGAACACAATACCAAGAGATAATGAAAAGAACCTAGAGGGGGGGGGGAGGGACTTCCATTAGAAAACGAACAAAAGAACACAAAACCAAAAGGCGATTAAAAAAAATTGGGAAGAAGGGTGGGGGATCGTATAAGATAGGAAAAAACATGACACCAATAATTGACAAAGAATAATTGAAAAGAATGGGAGGTGGGCATCACATTAAACATGATGTGAACACAAGAACACAAGACCAAAAGGTGATGAAAAATAACCAAGTAAAAAAGGGGCATCACATTAGACATGAAATAAACACACAACCAAGAGGTGATGGAAAGGAACCAAAGAGAAAGGGGGGTGTATCACATAAAATAGAATACAAACATGAAATGAAACCAATTAACACACATGATTATTGAAACCCTTTGTTGAACTCTTGTAGGTTATTGTTCTTTACATCACATAATATAGTGAATATGGGGGCCATTGCTTCATTGAGATACATGATGACAACAACCTAAACTTGCAAAAACACGATGAACAACACAAATGTTGCACCAAGACCAAAAAACCCACATGGGGAGACAAGGAAGGTCATTGGAATTCAATCATAAAAGAAACCTAATTGTGGACCATTTGGAATTTTAAGTTTAGCAAAACCATTGATGCCCCCTCATCATTGAAGGGTGTGCCTAATTTAGATTTTTGATCTTGGTTGTTATTCTAGGCTGAACATTTTGACATTCCAAATTGAATGACTTTGGGTTACATCCATTTTCTTCAAGTGCCAAATTTTATCCATTTGTCAAAAAAAATAGTTTGTTCATAAGGTACAAAGTGTTTGGTGAGTAGGTTAGGATGTGTTTAATGTGAATGTTTTTTAACCTCTCACAAGAAGGAATCTTGTCCTATTCCACTTTCACACATTTCAACTACTAACCAATTTGATTACATTTCAACCACATTTGGTCATCTTAAGTTTGCAAGTGGCTTGTTGCATTAGTTAATGATCAATATTATTTTTAGTTGTAAACTTCATTTTTTTGTTCAATTGAAGATAATTTGGATCTTATTTTATTTTTTAATTATTTCAAGTTGTTGACATGGAAATTGATGCAACCTTTAACTTTATTTACATAATGCATTATAATGGGTTAATAATTTTTTTAACATCTTTTCAACTACCAATGTGGTACATGAGTTGAACCATTTGTTTTTAATATGTTAAAATTATTATTCAAAAGTTGCATTTTGCACTTATTAAAATACATTGAAACACATGTAACTCAATGCTTTGCAATGAAACTTGAATGTTTTAATGATTTTTTTCACATTTCATGAATTACCAACAATTGCACATGAGTTGAATCATGTTCACTTTGAACCTATTGAAACAATTATTCAAATGTTGCATATTGCATTTATGAGTATATATTGAAACACACACAATAACTTAATGCCTCACATTTTGTTTGAATGAATTAGTGAAAATTTTACATCTTTTCAATTATCAACATTTTGCACATGAGTTGGATCATTCACTTTGAATGTGTTAAATCCATTATTCATGACTTACATTTTGCATTGATCATCACAATTTTTTGAAATGGATGTTTAAAAACTTGGCATGTTTCACATTTATATTTAAATAGGTCAATGATTAGGTCAAAATGTTTATACATGCAAAGTCTAGAGTGCATGTAGATTTTTAAATGTACATTGTGTAAATTAAAAAATATTTTTTTTCCTTAGTTTATTTTAAACATCATGGATAAGTTTTTTTTATTACAAATGTTCATGATGTCACACCAAAAAAACCCCCAAAAATAATCCTTAAATGTTTGCCCCTTTTTTTTTCAAAATGTATGGAAAAAACATGCCAATTTTTTGATTAAATACTTATTTCATTTTGTACTTTATTTTTTATTTTTCAGTTATAAAAAAGATACTTATTAATAAAAACATTACCATGATTTAACATTTTATTTTAGGTTTATTTTATAAAAAAAGTATGTTAAAATATTCAAATATTTAACATTAATTTTTAAAAAATAGATGAATGAATTAAAAAATGTTGATCATAAAAATGACATGAACAATTTTACATATTTATTTATGTTTCAAGTTTTGGTGTTGCTCAAGTCACTATCATCCACAAAAAAATTCAGCCATATTTTGGCTATAAACCATATATGGAGATATAATTTTTTAAAAATCTTGCTATATTTCAGTTACATGCCATATAACCTATTATAGAATTTTAGTCTTTTTATAAAAATTTAGTGAATTTTAAATTTATTTTTAAATTAAAAAAATACTTTGCTGATGTTGATGGCTCCTTTTTATGTTTGCAAAATGGTGGGAATTCACCAAAAAAAAAAACCACTTAATTACATTTTTATTTTTAAATTTTCAATTTATTGGATAAGGTTTATTTATCAAAGATTTCTTAAATTTTTAAAAATAAATTTGATGTTGAAATTGTTTATGGGTTTAAGATTGAAATCATTGGAATTATTTTTTTTAAATTTATTTTAAATTTGTGATCTGAAAATCTTGGCAAAAAATGTTTTGTTTGCATTTTCCTTGAATTTGCACGAGTTTTCCAGAATTTTCCCCAAAACAATCACCAAATTGAAAAATTCGCCACCAAAAAAATATGAATAAAATAACATTGGTTGGGGGGTTAGGGGGTGGGGCATGTTTAATCTAACAAAGTTTTATGTTAAATTTCTATAAAATTATTATTTTTATTTCTACAAAAAAAACAAAGGTAAAATATATTTTTACATCATTAGAATAAATAATTTTGAAAATAGGTTCTATTTATTTTTCAAAGTTATGGAACGATTATTGTTTTTAAAAATATATGGTGATGAAGATTATATGGTTATATTAATTATTTAATTAATGTTTCTTCTAGTGGCCAAATTTAAGGGGGCAACAACATCAACAAAGGATTTTTTTGAAAAGAAAATAAAATCATTTAAAATAATAATAATAATGTGTCTTCAAATTTATACTATAGATTATAGTAAGTAATCATAATCTTGAAGGATTTAAATAAGTGTCTAACTCCATACCTTGTCTATAACCAAATGTGTCTGAATCGTTTTATGGATGATCATAATTTGAGAAACATCACAGAAGTGGGAAAAAATAGTTCCAAATATTGTATTTAATCATATTGGAGAAAATAAAAACTTGCAATTCCTTAAAAAAATAGACTATTTTATGTAATGAAAATAACATTGTTAAAAACTTAATGAAGGCATATTTGAATTCACGTTAAATTGAATCACAATCACAAATATTGTATTTCAATTTAAACAGAAATAAATTTATTGATTTATTCATAAATTTTATTTTAAGTTTTTTTAATAAAAACTTAAACTGAATATTCATAAATTACAACTAAAATTTTAATACATTATTGGATAAATTTCAAGATCATGTTCTCATTAGTAGCAATTGAATAAATTTTGAAAAAAAAATTATATCAAAGTTTGAATTTCCAAAATAGTTTCACATGTGTTGAAAATATTAAAGTTCAATTTTTTCTTTGCTGTCATCAAGGTTTTGAAGTGATTTGGTGGTAAAGACCTTAGTGCATCTCCATGAGGTCTTGGGTTCAAACCCTATATAACTAGATGGATGAATGCATATGTGTGTGTGTGTGTGTGTGTGTGTATCTACATTGATGTATCATGTAAAAATGTAATATACAAAAATTTAGATATGTTTGTGATGAATGACATCTTTTTTTTCATAACATGTGTTTTTGTCATGACATGCCATGAAAAAAATATAATTCGTGATTCCACAACCCAAAAGAAAATAAAATTTGTATGATAAGGTGGCACGTTAGTCCATGCCATATTAATTTGGGACCTCATAATATTCATATTATAAATTTCAAATTAAAGATTACTTAGTGTAACATGTGATTATTCAAAATGACTAAAAAACATTTCACTAAAAATGTTTTAATCAACTAATCCTTTTAACCATATAATCCCCATAATAGTCAAATTTTGTCCCATTTCACTTAAAACTTAGTGAATTTGGGTAGTTGAAAAACCAATAATTCCTTCTTATGTCTTGAGGTCCCCAACATTGAATAAGCATAATTCTTTATGTATTCAACCAAATGCTACAATTTAAAGTGCTTTGTGTGTGTTCGGGGGATGGGGAACAAGATTGATTTGGACTCCAAGCCCATTTGAGACGTCCCTAGGATGCCATAATCATTTAAATCCTTAAATGTTTGGTCTATGCTACTTTTCAAAACTTTCAGTTATTATCAAGCCTTCCAAATGAGTGGGCATTATCATTAATGCTAGTTCTATGCACTTAAACTAGGCACATAAACACCTAAGTTAAATTACATACCTACTTAGGTTTTCCATCCACCTTGAGGTGGTCATGTCCTTCATCTTTCAATGTTGCTAATGTAATTGTTGATTTGCCCAAGGTGTGGGTGAGAGGGCAGAGTGGTGTGCATAGTTTGGTAATTTAGATGTCATACAAAAGCTTACATAATGATGGCTATGGTGTTGTACTTTTGGAATGTGACAACTTGCAAACATTAGTAATGAAAACATAGTAGTATTAGGTCAATTCAACACTAATTATATTATTTTCAGAAATCATTGAATTTTTTAAGAAAATTCTAGATTTAATTTTTTTGAAAAAAGAAGAGAATTTTGATGGAATTTTTGAGAATATATCATTTGTCAAAATGGAATCCTCAAAATTAATTCATTATTAAGTAAACACATGTCAAAATGAAAAAGTAGGCAATAGCACTATGCGACAAAGAAGGAGAGGAAGAAGGTGTGATTATAACTGTTGTTATTAATAACAATGTAGTTGTATTCTTTCCTACTTTGGTGAGATGATTTTATCATGACTACTTCAACAATGTTAAAAAATAAGGGATCTAACATCATGATAACTATTAATGTTTTTCCACTTTTAGCAAGTTAACGATTTGATGGACTTGAAAGAACTTGCTTCAACTTTTGTGGTTCAATGGTGTTAGTAGATTTATTCCAAATAATGGACTACGTTGTTGGAATTTAGCCTTGAAAATGTCAAGTTATGGCCATCATATTACTTATCAAGGTAGGTGAAGTGCAAGCTTCACACAAAGTCTATTTGGATGTTGATGTGACCTTGGACATAAGGTATAATTTTGTTTGCCCCTTTTAGTCTACTTGGGTCTAACATAATAATTGCTTTCAAAGTTTGTTTTATGAATATTTTTCAACAATCTCAATAGATATGTTGTCATTAAACAAGTATGTGACTATCACTATTATTGATACCATTCATAAGTCATGTTTTTCTTCTTTTTTTTTGTCTTTCAAAATTTTATTTTTTTGTTCAATAATTTTTTTCTATCTTTTAAAACTTTGTTTCTTCACATTATCCTTTTTCCTTGATATGTGTTGCTAGATTTAAAAATATATAAAACCTTATTCTAAGTAAATCTCTCAATCCAATTTAGGTTTTTTTGAACCATGAGTAACGGAGAAAATTTCAATTTTATGAAGAAATCATTTTTTCATAATATTGTCATTTGTGACGTCTCTTTTATGTTCATTGTCCCTTTTTCATTATATGTCTTAATCCAATATCTTGGCATCTCTTTCGGTTTTTTAGATTTATGCTCTTTATACATTTGATGGTTGTGTTTTTATTTTATCCAATAGAATAATTAAAAATTTGACAAAATATTTGTTATAAAATTGCGGCTCTACATATTTCAAGAATCTCAAAACAAACTTTAAAAAGTCCCCAACTTTTTTACTTATATCATTGTTGTGGCTAGTTGCAACCTCTAACAAACTTTAACAACTTATAACCATTTTTGCATTGTTGGACATTTTGATTATGAAATACATTTCTATACTTTGCTTAGAATATCAATGATATGTGGACACTTGGGCTTCATGTTGCTATGCATGACCAATGACAATTTTCCTTCTTATTATGGTCCCATGTGATTAACAATAATTCATCATTATTTATTTCAACGTCAAATTTATCAATTAATATAAATATCATGGACATGAAAAAACACATGTTAATTTGCCTTTTCGTATCCATGTTGGTGGGTAAGGAAAGGGGTGAAATAGTTATAATGATAAGAAATAGTTATAAGGATAAGAGGTAGTTATTAGGAAGGAAGTGAAGTAGTTAAGCTTGGAAATGAAATAATTATACTTGGAAATATTTTTGGAATTGTCCAAGGATGACCATACAAAAGATAATGCAAAATGAATAAAGAGTCTATGAAAGATTATAGTAAACCACCCATATACCAACTTGGGCTCTACATTGTTGTGCACTACCAGTGACATTCAACCTTTTTTTTCTTATCATGTTCCCATTTGATTTTCAATATCTATTTATATCAATTTCAAATTTAATTTAAATTGTATTAAACATTATATCCATGGTGGGTAAGGTAAAAGAGGGAGGTAGTTATTAAAAAAAAGTGAGGTAGTTATTAGTAAAGGAATGAAGTAGTTAAACTTGAAAATGAAATAGGACTTTTTTTCATGTCCCAACTGGTGGGCAGGGGAAAGGAGTAAAGTAGTTATTAAGAAATGAGGTAGTTAAGTTGGGAAATGATGAAGTAGTTTTGAGTTGTCTCTAGAGTTGTCCTTAAAATTATGTAGGAATGACCATATGATAGATTCTACAAGCCTATGAAAGATTATGCAAAATCACCCATATACTAGCTCCTCAAAGTTTCATCACTAGAAATTTTCAAAATTCTTGTCACTTTTCAACTTTTAAGGAATTGGTATATCAATTTTTTTGCATAATCCTTTGTATGGTCATCCATTATCAATTCCAACTAATTGGAATGTGCAAGATCATATGAAAAATTAATTATTTCACTCATTTTTTAATAACTACTTCCTTCTTTGCCTACTAATTGGAACTAGTAATAACAACCTCTAGTTAATTGGAATGTGGAAGATCATTTAAAAACCTAACTACTTCAATCATTTTTTTAAACAACCTTCCTCCTTTCTTAATAACTATTTCATTCATTTCCTCTACACATCAACATGGATATAAATAACAAATTAACATGTGTTTTTTCATATCCATAATATATAACTATTGAAAACCATATGGGAACACAATTTTTAAAAAAATGTTGATCATCGTTTGTAATGTGAAACAATGTGATGCCCAAGTATTGAAATACATGAAACTAAAAAACAATGAGTGCTACGAACTAGGAATTAATTACCTTAAGTGTGGCTATAGGTTGTAGCAAGCCATTTGGACCTATTCTTGGTGTTTCACCCATTCCATTGCTTACATGTGGCCAAGATTGGTTGAATGGCTTGTTACAACTTGTAGCATGGAAAAAGGTTAAAAAGTTTACATGTTATTTTACTTTTTGTTGGGAGAAGGCAAATGGAGAGATTTTCCATGAATCAAGTGCCATGATTATAACTTCAACATGTAATTATTTTTCTTTGGGCACAATTCCACAATTTACAAAAGTTATATGGTTATGAAGAAGTGTATGATATGGGTGAATTAGTTTTGATTAAAAGTTTGTTCATATTTGCATCATTTTAGGCCTAACTTAATGCATGTGGTTTTTTTCATTGGGCAAATTCCATTGAAAAGGGTTGAGTTTAACTTCTTTAACATGCATTCCATTGTGGATTTATATATTTTTTATGCACACTAATGTGGTGTGTCATTGGCCCAAGTGTGAATCCATTACCCAATTGATTGAATTTGAAATTTGAAATTTAATTTAATTTATAATGATAAAAAACATTCAAATTCAATATTTCCCAAGCCCATTAGGTCTAAAAATTACAAAATCATTTTCATCAAATCCTATTCATTGAAAACTTTCCAACAATAACAAAAGTGCACCCCAATTTCCTAAATGTTTCACTTTTGATTTTATAAAATATTCAATGACAATAAATCATCCAATACTCAATATTTCTTGTATTGTAGGTTTAAACATTATGAAACCACCTTGGTGCACCTGGATTCATGGATGGCTTTTCAACAATCCCAAGAGCATGGGGAAAGGTGTTATCATTTGGGAGATCTCAATGTGACAAACAAAAAAACAAAC
>Ga0209611_10012417_pt1 | contig 11978 bp, 6 predicted proteins | sample S1TSphgellanicum_3_FD_187693 | JGI IMG/M metagenome (GOLD analysis project Ga0209611, IMG submission 187693) | Host-associated microbial communities from peat moss isolated from Minnesota, USA - S1T2_Fc - Sphagnum magellanicum MG (SPAdes) (version 2) | ecosystem: Host-associated > Plants > Peat...
AGGATTGGGAGACCAACCAGGAAACCTCATGTTGCAACTTGGAATGAGCATGCCACTCAATTGAGATACAATATTGATGAGAGGTTGCAGAACTATCCCACTACTCAAATAAGGTACAATGTTGATGTCCTCTAATAAACATGAAGAGGTATTTCTATTACTCACACCATCTTTGGGTAAGTTCTTATTTTGGGGTTTGAATGCATGCTTCAGAGTACATAGTCTCTTCCCAGATCTAACTTTCCCAACTCTAGCTTGCAAAGCTGTTACTTCCCACAGCTTGATGGACAGATGGAATATCTCTCAACTTAAAGTTATGGAGAGGTCCTAATGCAAGAAAACATCATCAATGCTCATGACATGGAGGTTGACTGCACTACTAATCTTATTATGATTAAGAATTTATCTTGTACCTTCACCTTTGTAGGCATAGGAAGTTACTAAGGAAATTGAATTTATGGGTGTCAAGTTGCAATTCTTCAACAACAACAACAAGTTATACAACAACAACAACAAGTTATACAACAACAACAACAATACCAACATTTATTGAATCATTCACCATCAATAACCACATGCTAGTTTTCAACAGCTTCAAGCAATGGTGAATGTGGCACAGCAGGTGGTTACTCAAGGACAACAACCAGGACAACAAAAAAAGAATCCTCCACAACAAGTTGCCACTTAGCAAAAAAGGCATCTTCATCATCAATAACAGCAAAATAAGAACAAATTATATTTGCATATAATTCACATCTAGGGATTTGTGACCTTTGAGGATTTTGTTATGGAAAGAACCCTTCCTATTCTTATATGTTCACCTTTGCACACATACAAGTGTAGTAAGTTTTTGAGTTCCTATGGAAGAGATCTTGTTTTGGGATTATCTTGGAAAGGTTTGTCTCTTGTTTCTTCATGTGGCATTAAGAAATAGGCCCTTTGAAAAGGATTTGTAGTTAGGAATTCAAGTGGCTGGAAAGTGATGCTCACACCCACCATGTATTTGCAATTCACATATGATAGGAAGCCCAGAATGATTGATATTACATATGCAAACTTGGGAACCACCACAATACAAATTCCACACTTCTTAGGAACAAATTAACCATTGAGCTTGAAGAACAATGTTGTCAACTCAAAACTAGGTCAAATACTGCAAGTGGGTAATCTTCAATATTGTAGTCCGACACATCATTAGATTCAGGTGTCATTGGCTCTTGAATGATGGGTTCATAGCAACCTTGTGAGTGAGCTACATTACTACTTTGAACTAGCAATTGAAGGCCTTATGTTGTAGCAACAACAACAATAGCTTCAATGGTCATTGAGCTAGTTCCTTGTGGCAATGCTAATGTTGGAGTGGTGTTTGGTTTCTTAGGAGCAAGCAATGCATGTTTAGCACTATTCACATCATTGTGACCATCAGCATTAAATAAGAAAAAAATTGGCCAACTTCCAATATATGTTGACCCTAGAAAGGACATCAAGTAGCACATGAAATTTCAATCTATTACTCATGGCCAACTTCAGTAGCTCAAGACTTCTTAAATGCTCACACCATCCATAAACCCATATGTTGGCTTCTTATCCACTAGGCAAGAACATATGAATTTGACATATGAAATAGATGATAAAAATATGTACACAAATTGCATACTCTACCCAAGTTGCCCAAATCTTAAAACTTATTAACTCAGTGAGGAATTGAACCTCATAAACAACCCCTCATTGCTCAATTGGGCTACACTTCATGTCACAAACATGCTAGTATCAATCATTAAGTTTTTCACAACTCATTTGATAAACCACTTCAAATAAATTTAACATTGTCTTTCCATGTAAAAATAACAAAAACATGCCAACTTTATGATCATTAGTTTAGTAACATCATATTGATTGAAGGCACATATGGAATGTAATTTTTGAGTGCCATAAATTGGATCACAAGTATGGGTAGTGTTGTGATCAACATCATCTATACCTATGAACCAAAATATCCTTTTAATTGGCTTGCAGTGGCCAATGTAAGAGGTTTTCAGCCTTTCAAACAAACTTTTGCATAGGAAACTTACAACATTTGCTACATTTTTAAAGGCACACCATGCACATTTAATTGTTCTTGTTACAAAAATATTTGATAATAGCCCTACCTCCATCATAAGCTCCTTTCCCATGACTCGTTCCAAAAAATGACTAGATCATTACACACCCACTTGTCAAATTAAGATAACATCCCACAAAATACCAAGATTCATGTGACTTGAATTGGCTTGCACAACCATCTAACCACACAAAATGAGTAAAGGGGGCATATCCTTCTTCAACCATGTAAGTCTAATGTTTTTGCAAACAATGTTGCACAAAATAGGAATCATGTTTGTAATCATCATTAATATAAAAGTGATATTCAATTATCAAAAAAAATTCTACATCATCTGGATCAAAATTGGGGTTAGGTCAATAAGTAATGTGAACCAAAATAGAAATTTGATAAGAGTGCTAGTGCATGGATTGCACTTCATTCTGAATTGCAAAAGAATAGTTTTCTGCAAAATCAATCACTGATATAATAGATTTTAATTGCACAAATTTCAAACATATCTGAATTGCATGTCTTGCAAATTAACAACAAAATTATGACGCACAAAATATTGAAGCTTAGGCTTCAAATATGCAATTAATTCATTGATAGGAGTAGACTTGTGTATAAGGGTGAATTTCTTTTATGGTTTATTTGCCACTAACATAGTTTGCTAAAGGGAAAATCACCTCCAAGCCACAACATGATCACCAAATCCCTCAATTTCCTTGGGACATAGCAGTAGCACATTAACACCACATTTGTCACATTCACCAAGCAAACATTCATGTTTGTGCCATTGCATAAATTTGCCTTTTTGGCACACAATGCTTTCCCACATATGGGTGACTCCAGAAAATAATTCAACAATAGTTTTGCAACAAACACTAGAGCATGTAGTATTGAAACCACAAATTCGACATTTGCATGTACAATCAAAGTTGTGTGTAGATTTCTGCATGTTGTTAAAAGTTGTACAACGCTCATCAATTTCAACATGGTATATGCAACAACATGTGTTGTGGTCTTTCATTCTTCGCACAAAAAATGGCTTTAGTTTTTCAAATGCAAGTTGCCTAATTATAACTCAAAGGTGAACAACATAAAATTTTAGAAAAAATTTGGTCTACACATAAATATCAATATAACTACAATCCCTTATTGATTTCACAACAAGTCCATCAATCTATTAAAACACTTGTACATAATCAAATTTCAAGCATAATGGATATCAATATAGTTTTATTACAACCACTTTGAATCTATAACTAATAGTAGGTATATGTATCAACTTCAGTATAACAAATATCAGTAAATGTTTACCCCATGGTGACATGTAATATACGCATCTAACTAGCACCAAATATAATGGATATCCATCAGAACTATTTAACTAAAGTCCAACAAAAGAATGTTGAGTGCACAAAGAAGTTCAACAAGTTGGCATTTTCAAAGCACACAAAAGTCTACAAAAAACACCTAGAAGTTTAGCAAATAACTTCAAAGCACACAAAAGTCCAACAACTATCTTCAACACACACAAAAGTCTAGAAAGTATCCTTTGAACACATATAAGTCCAACAATCATCCTCTAAACACATACAAGTCTAGCAATCATCCTACTTGAGCCGTGCACAGAAGTCCAACATGTGTCCACATAATAACATCCTACCGGAACAACAAACACAAATCCATCACACATCTTCAAAGCACATAATTCAGTCCAACAAACATCTTCAAAGGACATATAAGTCCACCAATCATCCTCCAAGCACACATAAGTCCAGCAAGCATCCATAGAATACACAAAAGTCCAATGTGCATCCTTAGAACACTACACACTAGTCCAACATGCAACCTCAAAGCACATAGAAGTCCAACAAACATTTGCAAAACACATAGTTCAATCTAACAAACATCTTCAAAGGACATAGAAGTCTAGCAATCATCTTCAAAATGCACAATTTAGTCCATAAAACATCTTCACAACATACACTAGTCCAAAATCCAATGGACATCATACATGTTTAGAACACACCTTCCTTTAAAATAAAATCCAACATGCATCTTCAAAGCATGTACATCAATCCATAATAAAGGTGTACACCAAGGATCATCAAAAGTTCACACAAATTTAATTAAAGCCCACCAACAAAATTACACCAAGGTACCTCATTGTCTACCTTTAGACACAAAATTCAATTACTAGATATACCATCTAAACTAGATCATCATTATATAACCCAAGGATCATGAACAAACTACATCATTGACCATCAATTTCCAAATAGTCCATGTGATCCAATGTCTACAATCCAATTTGACAAATCAACTTCAAAATTTCCAAAAGAAGAATGTCTTCCTTGGGTCTCCATCAAGTAATGTGTTGGCTTCATTTCATGCTCATCAAGGCCCACTTTCAATTGTGTGACATCATTTTTATTTAGATTCACCCTGGTTTGAGTAATCCACCTATTCACAACACAATTACAAACCTCTATGGATACAACATCAACCTTAACCTTATGTACCCTTAGTGTCCATAATTCCTTCGCCTCCTTGTTAGCTAGTTGTTGTCGAAGTTTGGCAACTCCTATTGCTCTTGGATGTACCCCAAGAACCTTAACAACACTTTGAATGCTTGACAAACTAACATTAAATGTTAATGTAGTCAACAAGGCATTCTTGTTCATCGAAGACACATTAGATTGCACCAACTTGTTTGCATCTATAGACATATTCAAACCTAACAATACCTCTTGTTTTCCTTTAGCAAGATGTGTTGGCAAAACATAACTAGGAAGACAATGGCTCAACCTAGGTGTGAAAGTACCTTTTCCATGACCTTTTTCATATAATTTGGCCCAAGACAAGGATGCAAAGTCATCAAAATGTAATCAACAATATGCAATGACATCTTTCGCATCTCTCTATATAACATCATCTACTCATAATTATTTAATGTGTTCACCATGAATTACATATGTAGTTTTTCTTCTTTCTTTTTTGCACGACATTTTGCTTGACGTGCATTCTGCCAAACTTTCCTTATTCTAACATCATTGACTTCACATTGCGATGCAAGAACTTCTTGTTGAAATGCAATGACTTTAAGTTGCAATGCCAATCCAATTATAGGTTGTAATGCGACTCCAACTTCAGGTTGCAATGCAAAGTGTTTTGCCCTCTCTACAAGACCTAGTCAAATGATCCCCCTCTTTCAATTTTTATCCTTTTGGGAACCCATTGCACTTTCAAGTTTAAAATCTAGATTGTCTTTCAATCTACAAAACAAGTGTCACCACACAAAAGCATAAAGATGATGATATGAAAAGTAAAAAAAAGTGAGAACAATGCCTTGAATCTGCAAAGCAAAGGATGAAAACTACATGTATGAGCACTATGTAAAGGACACAAATTGGAACTATTGTGAACATAACATCAAGTGGAGCTCAAACAAATAGAAAACAAACTTGTTGCTACAATTGATGAAAGACAATGTGAAACAAAAAATGGTGTGGACAAAAATAATGCATAATTTGAATGAATGATGACATAGCAAACCTTAATTTATAGCTAAGGTGGCTAGGCGCTAAACCCTATTAATTCAAAAAAGTGATACATTGATGACATCATCTAAACAGTATGACATCACATACACTTGAAATGATGGACAAATGTTTGTTCTTGGGACAAACTTGGAATATATTAATTGAGTTCAAATAATCCATCTAGTGTTCATTTCCTTAGGTTTCATCCAAAAATAATGATAGGCCAACTTGGACCCATTGTCGCTCATATGTTTTGTCAAAAAAATCATGAAAAAACATGGAGTTTCAATAAGATATGGACTCTCAAATACTCAAATGAAACAATAATAACCCCAAAAATACAAATTTTCTTTAAATGAAAAAATTTGAATGCACTTTACACTTAAACACTTCAATCTATGTTGGCTGATTTTCTTTTATTTTTTGGACATTGGTATGTCCTATTTCATCAATCTACATGTTAATTATGTACCTATGACTACGTCACTATAATAATTTCAAAAGTCCATTATTACTCCATTTTTTAAAAATTCATTCATATTTTCAAATATGAAATACATTATTAGTCTATTCTAACATGGATAACTAGTATTTTGATAATATTAATGTTAAATATCACTTTACATGGTACTTTCATCAAATAATAATAAAAACTACAATTGTGACAATTCAAACAGTCCACCTAATTGTGCTTCTACCCTATACACAAAATATATAACTTATAGTTTTTCAATGGCCATAGGGCCTTAGGTTTATGATTCATGAAACATTACCAAACAAAAGGAAATTGAAAAAATAATGCAATGCCCATTTATTACATCTCATTTTTGATATGGTAGTGGTTTTTTCCTAAAAGGAAGATATTATTATGAATGCATTGCCAAAAAAATGCAAAAATACACATTTTTTGAATGGAATTTCATCCAAAAACTTTAAATTTCTAAGTTTTCCTAGATTTAATTGATGTATATCAATATCATATGCCATAAAAAAATTCACCCAAAAATTCCATCGACAACCTTAATTTTGAAGTATATATTCAAATTTTCAAACTATGTGATGGGTATTATTTGGTCACAAATATACTCCACGTGTTCAAATTTTTCAATGTTTGTTGAAATTTTCAAAATAATTGATTAGATTAAGTCTAAAGCTAAGCAAATATTCTTAAAACAAATAAAAATAATCCAACATGTGATGCATATATTACCAAAACTTTTAATTGTAGAAAGATTATACTTGTGACTACAATTTTTGGGAGGCTTAATGTGTTTTCACCCAAGACCTTGATAGGAGACCTCTCTTATCAAATGCATTAAATGTGTTTTTCAATAAACTTGGGTTTCAAATTATTTTGCAATACTAGTGATGATCAATTGACATTAGGTCAAAATATACATATTTAAAAGCTAATTAAATATTAAATTATTTTAAAGATAATTAATTATCATATATTGATAATCCATGATTGTATAAATTATTCATGAAATCATTTCCACTTCCATTAAGTTTAGAATATGAGATTTAATTTTCACCTAGGGTGTTTCCATGGTATGGTGTAAACAAAAGTAGTCATAATTTGACTTTTTCATTGCAACACATTTTTTATGTGTTTTTATAAATATTTGGAGAAGGTTTTTTTTTATGGAAATGTGTAGTTACAGATAGATAACATCCTAAATTGTCATAATGTTGTGAAATTGGTGCACATATCAACAATTCAATTATCAATTGGAATACGTTTTAAATTTGCAATAGTGTGTTACAAAATGTAAGAAAAGGACTAAGAAATATTAGTTTTAATGGGATTTTTTCCATAAAACTTTGCACATATAAAAAAAACCATCATAATGAATAATCTTTCACATCAAAATTTTCAATTTGTCATAAAGTCAAGAAGTGATGCATAGTGATAATAGGTTGGGAAACATATGATTTATAGTTAACATGCAATTGAGTTAACCAAAAAATTAAATCTTTGAGTAATTAAAAATTTGAAACCAAAATTTTTAACATGTTTCAACTACATAAAAAATGGGGGGAAAATTTATAATTACAAAAAATAATTTTATGAGTAATTTGCATGGTTCTAAAACTATTGTCCATTTCAATTCACACCCAATTTGCCAGCATTGGTGTATTGCTCATAAATTAGGTCACTTTTTCTTATCTTCCCTTTTTTTGTTATCTTTTTTTCTTTCCCTTTTTCTTGTTGTAAAACTTTTATAACAACAAATCATTCATAATACCATGCATTTAATTCAAAACAACAAAAATGCTTTAAAAAATGTTGCAACCATTACAACATATGCATGAAATGTGGAAAACACACATGATTTAATAGATTCATACTATTTTCAAGGTTGTTTAGATACATTTGATCAATATAGTACAAAGGAAACTTCAACGCATGTTTGTAAAAAAATTAATGACTTTTGAATATTTCATGTCAAAAAAAAAAATTCAATATTTCAAAAGACTACATATTTTCATTCACAAAAATTTTTATTTGAAAAAAAAATTTTGAATTTTTTTTTTATAGATAATATATAATTAGTGTCAAAGATGCCAAGGCATTATGTTAATAAATAATATGTAAATATAAAAATGACATCCATGTGTAATAAATTATGCAATAAACAAAATGGATTGTTTTCTTTTAGTATGTCATATTTGCATAAGAAACAAGGATCACCAAATGAGTTTAAAAACACATACAAAACATTTGATCTCATCAAGTCATTTTTGTTTTATGGCAACAATTTCATCTTTTATTGATTTTTGCAATGTTATTAAAATTCATAGGGGACCCCATGTATTGCAAGGATATTTTAAATTCATATAATAAAAAATTGATAATTCTTATACTATAAATTTATTAGGATTAATCATCAAGAAATGACATTTGCAATGAAAACAATGTTGGTCATTTGCCCATATAAATTGAATTTTTAATAAATAAATCTTCAAAATAATTAATGAAAAGATCACAAATTCAATCCATTATGAATAAATAGAAGGATCACTTTTATTTAATAGAAGAATCATGCAAAGGTTTAAGTTTTATATATTTATGATAGGAAAATTTGGATTGTTAAACATGTCATTATCTCAATAGATTGTTACTATCCATTGATTTTGTCACAAGACATGCACAAAATTATTTTAGTATGTATGCAGTCTTGTAACACTGATCAAAATGACATTTTGCATGTATAACATTTTGTAAACACTCATAAGTCCTTATTCAATTTTGTTGAAGATTGATTTTACAAGATAACAAAATGTCAAATATGAATTTCAAAGATAATATTATTTACAAATATATTTCTTCAATCATTATTTGATCACTTTTCTTCTATATTAAATTCCATTTTCAAGTTTTTTTATCTTTTGTTTCATCTTGTTTAAATAATTTGACAAATATATCGGTTTTAAATGCATGGTTTTTTTCTTTGGAAAGATAAATATCCATGTCATTTTGAACATGCTTATAGATATATAAATGGTTTGTTATCATATGGTTTGTGTTATAGAGTAATGATGTGATACATAAATCTCAATCAAATTATCAAAACACATATCAAAAAAGAATTTAATTAAATAAATAAATACATTAAAAAAACATTGTGAAAAATATTACATCTTTCTTCTTCTTTTTTGGTTCAATAAATCTTTCAGTTGTTTCTTTTCACATAATGCACACATAATGAGATGAACATCACTTGTTATGTAACACCTTAATCGAGTGCAAACCATAATTTATTTTTAAAAAATGTGCATGCCCAAACATAAAAAAAACTCATGACAAAAATTGCACTTGTGACCTTTACTCATCATAAAGCACAAAGCAAAGGTTATGAGAAACCTAAACAAGTGTAAATCATGAGATCTAAGAGAAGAGGAGGAATATAACACCTACTGCTTCAGAGTGCAAGGGATCATACACCTAACTCTGAAGAACTGATGGCTTTCATTGAAGAACCAATAAAGAACAGGTGACCTAATGTGTGGTTATTTGAAATTTTCACAAAAATTAAGAACCACGGTTTAAAACATATCAGAACCAGTTCTTTTATTCTTTTGAGAACTGTGATTATGAACAATAATAACCGCCCTGATAACCTTATGGGGGTATGGTGCAGTGTGGGGTGGGTATTTGATTTCTGTAGCGCCCACCAGTTCCAGTTTCAGGTACTTAAAAAAAATCAGAATGAAAGAACTGCCAGTTTCAGGTATTTGAAAATTTTCAGAGTCAAAGAATTGCCAGGTCTGGGTATTTGAAAAAACAAAATCAGATTCAAAGAACCACCGGCTCTAGCGACTTCAAAAAAATTCAAAGAACCGCCAGGTTTCATCAAAGACCCGACAAAGACCCAGGCGTTGTTTGACTCTTTGACGTTTTCAAAAAAAAGTGAGAATCACGGTTACATACAATAATCAGGTATTTGATCTTTTGACAATCATGGTTACATACCAAACTTACCGGGTATATGATGTTATTGTTAGCATGATTGTCAACTTTGATATCCGTCGTGACACCCGGATGGGGTTTGGTGCCACGTCTGATACCCGGACTCACTCGGGGTGTGGGGGGTTTGTTCCCGGCTTCTGATAACCGGCCAACACTGGTTCGAGTAGTAATGGTTGTTGTTGCTGGCCCAACGGCTTTATTACACAGTAAGTAGTAAATGAAACTTGATGTGGGCTTTTGTGTGTTCTGTGCACATCTCAGAATGTCAAGCACTTTGGACAATTACATGAAGTTAATTTCGTTCCTGCACCACTGCACCACAATCGGATGGGCTGTAGGGATTGGATGGGTGTGTGTGTGGGGGTGAGAAAGAAAGGGCAAAGTGCAAGGGGGCCGGCGGGCAGAGGGCCGGTTTTTTTGTGCAAGTTGGTCTCTGCACCAACCAGCCTGAAGGACTGAGGTGAGTTTTAAATAGTATGTCGTATGACCAATTAAGAGTAAATGTGCTTTTGGGTTCTCAAATTTCAAATGCTACTGAATGCCAAAGTTAATTTTGTTTGTATGCCAGAGTAATTTATTGAAAAAAAGAGGTCATAGCAGTGTTGACCAGTTCTGACTTTTCAAGAAAACCTCTAGTCCCAATTTCAATTTTATTATTATTTTTTTTTGGGAAATAACCTATGGTTTTGTCAATTATTAATTATTATTATTAATAGAGCCTCCCATCTAGTTCTGGACCCAGTTCTTCATATTTCAAGAGGGCTGGTCTCGGTTCTTTGTTTTTAAAAATCTCAAGTGGGTCAGGTTCTACCTACCTATGTTAGGTAGGTAGATACATGTGAATGGTGGGTACGTAGTTGACTACCATGGTTAGTTATGGGACAGGAATACAACCACACACATCCTTCCTTCATCGTACACTGGTGGTTGCTGGTTCACTCTGACCCTTGTAACAACTGAAAAGAAAAATCCAATCAATCCTTCAATCCATTAGAGTTGTTTGTAATTTCACCCTATCTTTGGGCCCTATTTTGACCCTGGAATCCCTGTTTCACCCCCAGTTTGAATGTAGCCATAGAAGTGAGTGCAATTGGGTACCAGTTCATGAGACTGGGTGACTTAGTTCAGAAGATTTGGAGGATCAAAGCTTGAATTTAATTAAGAATATGAGCAAGAGTGACAACGCAGGTAAGGCAAATCCAAAACCAGGATGGAAATTACGTCGAGAACCAATTTACATGAGAAAACTAGTTTGGTCTCCTCTTTTTTTTCCCATGTATGTGTGTCTCTGTGTTGTGTACTGTTTTCGTCCTGACTTCTTATGAAGCCCCAGTAGCTCCAGTTTGGCATACTTTATGGATAACTCTAATATTATTATCATTGTGCCTGAACAATTTCAGAATAACTTAAATTATTTTTCGTTTGGTCAAATTTTTGAAAATTTATTTGTTACTTGTGCCAAAAAAATTATAAAATTGAAAATCTGCAAGATTCAACTGTCAGATTTGAACCGCAGACCTTAAAAAGTCCAATGTACTTAATTGTGAGACAATGTACACAAACTAGACTATCCCACAAACCTTTAAAACTTTAATCTACTTAATTGTGAGACAATGTACACAAACTAGACTATCCCACAAACCTTAAAAACTTTAATCTACTTAATTGTGAGACATTGTACACGCACTAGACTATCCCACAAACCTTAAAAACTTAAATCTACTTAATTGTGAGACAATGTACACACACTAGACTATCCCACAAACCTTAAAAACTTAAATCTACTTAATTGTGAGACAATGTACACACACTAGACTATCCCACAAACCTTAAAAACTTAAATCTACTTAATTGTGAGACAATGTACACACAC
>Ga0209611_10012419_pt1 | contig 11978 bp, 5 predicted proteins | sample S1TSphgellanicum_3_FD_187693 | JGI IMG/M metagenome (GOLD analysis project Ga0209611, IMG submission 187693) | Host-associated microbial communities from peat moss isolated from Minnesota, USA - S1T2_Fc - Sphagnum magellanicum MG (SPAdes) (version 2) | ecosystem: Host-associated > Plants > Peat...
CCAAAAAAAATAATAAATCCAAAAATTTCCCATTTTCTTTGTAAAAAAATAGTGAAATGTCAGCAAGAAAAAAAAAAATACTGATTTAGTAACCAAGGTAAAATTTGACATCAACTCAATTAGGGTTAATCGACACCAACTGAGTTATAAGGGACAATGTAAAAACTAGACCTCAAAATCCTCGAGCCGGAGGTTTTTTTGATTTTGAGAATATTCCCACACTTGGAACCAGAGGTTAACAAAATCAAAGAACTGCACAACACTGATATATATATACTAGTGGGTACCCGTGACCTTCGAGCACTGTGAAGTCCCTTGGTTTCTTTAAACTTGGTTCATGTTTTAGTTTTTTAAAAAAACTTTTATCTTTTTGATGAGAGAACGAATGATGGGACGAATGACGACGGATGACGAGACGAATGGATGAAAAGGACGATCGAACACCATCGCAAGCGGACAAAACCAAGGATATTATATAAATAGGTACACACACATCATGAGTGAATTGCATTTGCTCATGGAACTAAAATAAAACTAGGGCACATTCCATGGTTTCATTTCATCAAATTGTCATTGCAATGGAAATATGGTTGGACATTATTTCACATTGCCACATAAACACATATGCATTGTGCCATTTACATGTGACTATGTGTGTCACAACGCATGATCAATAAAACATAAATTCAAAATTAGATATTTTTCCAAGTGGGTGTAATGTTTCACATGTTTAATGTGAACTATATATATATATATAGACATATGAATTCAATTCATATGGTTTTTATTTACAACATAGATATTAGAAAGAGATAAATATGAAAAAAAATTTATGTTGAATTTGGAAAGAAAAAAAAATCGGTTGGCAAAAATGTTAGGTATCAATATTTTCAAAGTAAATTTCTCTTCAATTGAACATGATTTGTAGAAAATTAAATTTGATTAAAAACATAGCTAAATTTCAAAAACATTTTCCCTAAAATGATTTGCAATTTTGTAAATATTATTTAACTTCGATGACATGTATTAAATGAAGCTCATATTTGCATGGCTACTTACCAGCTAACTTGGAAAAATGTGAAGCTTACCAAGGAAGCTTCTAGATAGGATATTCTGGAATTTTGATGCGGGACTCTGTGGCAAAGAAGCTTTGGTTATAGGGGCAATAGTTGATGAGAGAAGTTTTGGGGAGATTGAGAAAGTGTGTGTAGGACCAACCATGGAGATAAAAAACCTTGGAAGTAAAGTAAGAGATCTCACCTCATTGTAAAATGGTGTATGAAATTGCTCAAAGGGTGATGGAGGCATGTTAATGGTTGTCAAAGGAAGTCTTATCCCCCATTTGTTGTCACACAATCTTCATATTTGATCATCACCATTTGATTTCTTATTTTTATAAACTCCATGCACATTGAGGTACAAGATTGAAGTTATGTGTTTTTCAAAATTTTCCCATAAAAACATATAAGTTGGGTTTTGCATGGTGTAGGTTCACATGCACATCAAATGAATTTTCTTTGTAAATTGGAACATGTTTGGCATGGTAATCCTTGATTTGTTGGAAATGTGCAAATGATTCCATTGACAATGTGTTGGGTTGATTTGATGTTGCAAATGTTCAAGAATGTCGATTTATTTTCTTGCTTTGTTTAATATAATATTGGTGCAACACAACAATCGAGCATCTCGTTTGTCATGGGTTGCCCCCACGTCCATGCAAAAGGGGTACTAGTGGATGGGTGTGCATGTTTATTGGGTCTTTACTCTTCACACTTGGAAGCATTTTGAACCTCATGAAGGAGCCAAAAAAGGCCCAACATGATTGGAAAGATGAAGGGTTTGACTTCGCCCCAACTATGGTGAATGTTTCTTGCTTCAAGCAAGTGTCAACGTATAGGGCTTACATTAGGATTTGTGGTTTTAGAGTTGGAAAATAAGGGGGCAATTGGATTTAGGGTATTGTTGAAACAGGTGCTTGGTGAAAGTTGTGTCAATGGTTTGATGAGCATAAGTTGTTGTAAGTTCAAGAATGCATGGCACTTGTGGCCGCCAAATTTGCCAGTTCCTTCACTAGCAAACAACTTTTAAGTACTACTTTGTTGCTTGGACCTAACAAGGAGGCCACAAGTAGTAGCCCCTTCAGGTCCTGGATTCAACACGCATGAGCCTTTTGGAGAACATCCCAATTAACTAAATAAAAAGAAAACCTAATTATTAGGTTCAATAAATCTTGAAGTTTCACACAAACAAACATGTGGGTGCAACCAACCTAAGGAAAAATAGTGTCTATGAAAATTGATTATCTTAATACCTTGGTGATTTAAGCACAATTTTTTTTTTTTCCATAGAAATGCTGAAAATCTCAAAATTATTTTTTTTTCAAAGAAAAATCAAGAACCTTTTGGAATATATTATAGGAATAGGTGAGACTATGGTTTGAATCCATTTGGGCAGGGTTTGTTCACACACAAAGAGTTGTCTGGAATGTACTCCAAACTGGGGTTAAGTTTGGGGGCACTAGGCCACAGTTTGGTAAAAAATGCAGACAAAATCCAAAAGTCAGGATGAAAACAGTACATAGAGGAAAAAAAAGGGGGGGGGACCAAACTAGTTTTCTCACCTAAATTGGTCCTAACACAAGCTTCACCCCCAGTTCTTGGATTTGCCTTACTTACATTCACCTTCAATGATGTTCATATTATCCAATAAATCGAAGTCTTGTCAGATTAACATCCTGCAAATCTTGTGAACTGGTACCTAGTTCCATTAACTGGTACCTACCCAGTTTCATTAGATGATAACCCAGTTTTGCTCTCTCGGTTTCATCACTGAAAGAGAGCAAAAACTGGGTATCACTCAAACTGGGGATGAAACAGCTGGCTGGGAGTGCAGGGTCAAACTATGGCCCAAATGATATAAGGGTGGCTTTAAGGATGATTCTATGAACTTGTAGATTCAACAACATCAAAGAGAATGAGGTATTACTACTACTAGTCCACCCATCTGCAAGCTTCTGAAGGCACAAAAAACCAGCTAACAATTCACAACATGATATTATTATGAAGTCTGATCATCTGCTGATCAGGGACTACTACACAGAAGGCCTGAGCAGATGCACAGTAAATCTGTATGCTCAGCTGCAAAGAGGTTTCCACTCTGCTCAAGGGTGAAGTGAAGTGCCCCTAGACTTGCATGTTTGCTTGACTCACAAGTCCACTTTGCTGCGTAAAGAACAAAATATATTGGCTGGAGGGGTAGTAAATAACCTGGTAACTTAAAGGAGGAAAGAGTATTACAAAATTTGGGTGCAGTTCATTAGTCCTTATTCACTAAACGAGTGAATTCAGTGCACCCCATTAGGTTCTATCCATTACAACCAGTGAATTCACTCAAAATCTAATGAAATCAGTTGACATACAAAGACACCCTTTCGTTGTACTGAAAATAGCTGACTGAGTGATGAAAGAACATTTAAGGGCAACCTTGAGCATCAAGCCCTGCTGCTCGGTGAGCTTTGTGGCTGTGCCTGACTAACTTGTGTGCATGTGCACAGCCTTCTTAGAGGCTAGCAGGAAGTGAGTGGCCCATCACCAAAAACACTTCTCCAAGCTCTGTGCCTAGAACAAAAAAACAGAAGCCACCACCCAAGACCCAGTCTTCTGATACCCAGGACTGAATAACTGGGCTTGTGCAGCCCTTCATGAAATTAAAAAAATCATGAGCAATTTAGGCATTGCATAAATTTGCAGGGCTAGTTGTGACAGCTGAGTGTTCGGTGGGTGGCAGTTGGTGTAAGGATGCAAAAAGCTTTGTGGTCAAACAGCATCTCCACCCACAGCAGTAAAATAGCCTGTTACACACTATTTTGGATGAAGTATAGCCCTTCAAATAGTGTGTGAAACTTCATTGGTTATGGGCTTTCCAATAAAATTCAGTATCTCTTGCTCTTTAAGTCTAAAAAATTTCAAATCATCTTCAGTAAATCCTACTTAACGAGGGAGGGCTTTCCAACGGTACCAAGAGCATGCTGAAATTCTCCTATAACTTTTAGTTTCTTATTAAAATGAATTTTTAGTGAAAAAAATTTTGTTTGATATTCAATAAGTTATTTGTTCAACCTAAGTTGAAACATTATGAAAACCAACTTGCTGCAACTCAGTACTCATCAAGGGCTTTCCAATGGTATGAAGAACGCATCAAGAGGCACCATGGCTTGGGAGATCTCAACATGACAAACAAACAAAATGATACAAACAAACTACCTTCCTTCATAGATATATTTCTCATGTTCTTGGGTGGGGGTATAAGAGAATAATTAGCAGTATATGTTGGATGTGGTAAACACTGATAGAGGCCCAAATAGGAGGTTGCAGCTGGACAATAGAGATCCTCTAAGTTAGACATGAAAGACTGATAAGCTCTTTTGTAGCTCTTTGCCATTCAATCTGTCAAAAGATGATGGAGTCACAGCTTTCCATTCCATGTGGAAGAGAAGTCTTGTTGTAAGAGAATTCGACTTTTTGAGCTTTACTAATTTCAGTCTGTCTGAGACACTCTGTATCTCTCTCTCTCTCTCTCTTTCTCTTACACATTTTACATGATGTCACCCACCACATCCAGCAAGAGGCAGACTTCCTAGTGACAGAAAGTCGTCAAGTCACCAGTTGTGATTGACCAGATGGGTTCTTTCATCAACTCTTCGGATTGAAAGAAAAAGCCACATGGGAACCTCAACCGAGTTACTATCTGGTATCACCTTGGTCACCCATTCTGTAATATAAGTAGGTCCTACACATAGGTAGGGAGGTATGGAAATAGATGATTAGTAAGTAATTAGATGGTTTATGTATGGGTGTTATCCAGCTCCGGGTTTTAAGCCAGTTTTAGGTTCAATTTTGGAGCCAGTGGTTCTGGGTCCCTGGAGCATCAGTTTTAAATTGTGAAACGAAAGAAGCAAATCTGGAACCAAAACATGAGGTTCTCTCAAATGTTGAAAAAGATGAAGCTGGGACTAGAGGTTCGCTTGGGAAGCTAGAAGCCAACAACACTGGTTTATGCATAGGTAAGGGCTGGTTTTACTACTTACCTACTAACAAGATGGTAGGTAGGTAGTAGAAAAAACAAACTGAGCTAAATGCCATGGTTAGCTAGGGAACTGGAATGCAACAGAGAACTGTTCGGTGACCATTTCTAACCCATGATGCTTCATGGTTCACTGGTGCCTGCTGGTTCACTCTGGCCAGGGATCTTTGATCAACTCTTCCAAAATTGTGTTGGTTTACAACCAGTAAGTACTACATAATCTCAAGTAAACTAAGTTCGGCAGATAGTATCCAAGCTCCTAAACTGTCAGAAGCAATGTCCCTAGCTTCAAGATTTGTTTTTCTCCTTTAGATGACAACTAGCAACTTTTTCACAAATGTTTGTCAACTTTTCCCAATGTTTTAGCATAAGAACGACCTACCCATCCTGCCGTATATGGGGATGTGGTCTGATGCTGCTGGGATTTGCCCAATTCTATTGCATGACCCCATGATATTGATTGAGGATGAAGATATATAGGTTTTGAGGATGGTAAAGTTGTTCAGGTTTCAAAGTCAAACTGATGGGTGGCAAGATAATATGCCGTTTCTTCAGGATAGTAATATTCGTTTTCAAACTCAAACTGATGGTGGTATTGTTGAATGTTGGGTGGGCATTAGAAACTCCACTAAACACCCTACGAGTATCAGGGTGCAGGTTCTTAAGTTCATAATTGCAGTTCTCCCCCAAAAAATCAAATTCTCAAAATTATATATATATATAAACCATGTTTTTCTCAATATTTTTGAAAAGTCAAATATCAACTGCCCAGAAAACCACCAGTTCTTTCATTAAAACCAATTGGGTGCTTTGAGGTTTTGAAAGAATCAGAACCGGCAATTGTCTGACTCTGAAATATTTTGAAATTTCAAACCATTATTGACAAAAATCAAATACCCACCAAGCATTATTCAAAGAGCAACAGTCTGCTTCTTCAGTTGTGATTTTAAAATTAGAGATGATCCTTGCTTATGTTAGGTTTTTCCACAAAGCACTTGGAGTATAAATTCTTCTTTCCAGAAGCATGGCAGTGAAGTTACTAAACATTCAACCACAAGGCAAGAATTGCCCACACATTATCAAACAATTTCAAAGCTTGCACAGACACAAACAGTTCTGGGATTCAGGTTGGACCAGCAGCCAGCTACATAGTACACACCTAATCTCTTCTTCCAATGTTGTGTGCAGGCAGCCTTTTGGTTTCTATTGAGGAATGAGTTTCAGCTTTTCACACAAATAACTTAAGAGGATAGTTGAAGAATGCATGTACAAAAAACCTCAGTTGCATCACTGACTATCAGACCTGAATTTTCTGGCACAGCCATGATAGGTATGACTGTGTGCACTTTCAACTCTGAACATTTGGGTTCACTCCCCTCCCACCAAAACCCTACCACCATTTTGCAGCCATCTCTCTCTCTCCTGAATCATATACTATATTCTATTACATACCAGCATCCCCACAGGTGCTCAGTATTTGACCCTGCAAAAATGTTTCTCACATCCAAGTTTATTTATTTACTTTTTTGCAACCCCACCCATAAGACTGAAACAAAGGACTGCAAATAGGTGGGAACTACTAATAGCAAACCAAATGGACCAACCATTATGATTGGCCAATCAAAAACAAGGATCAGCAGTCAGGTCATATTTATTACACTCTTCTCTAGCGGGTGCACAGCTTTGCTGCGCTTTTTACTAGCCTCAGCAAACTGAGCAAATATGCAGGGGAAAAACCATTTTCCTGAGCCATACCGGCATATGTTGACTTTTCTTCATCAGATTTTAATGTGCAGGGTCACAACTGAGCATGGGTGGGGATGCTCTGAGGGGAAAGAGGTAGGTAAGAGGTAAGTAGATAAGGCTCATAAGTAGGTATGTAGGTAGGTACAAAGTTTGAATGACTCAGACAGTCATCATTCATTTCTATTGTATATATATTGGTTTTGCACACTCCATCAGTATTGGGCCTCAAGGTATTTTTCTACAAGTAAAAGTATGTGTCAAAATATTGTAGGGTAGGGTTAAGTCAGCACATTTTAAATGAATAATTAATTACTTTCAAAAAATTGATTTAAAAACATTATTAAAATTTTCATTTTTGGAATTTAAAAATATTATTGACCTTCATGTAAGGTATAAATGCAATTATTTAGTTCAATCATATGGATGTACCTATACACAATTGAGCTACATACAATCTCTTAACATCCAGATAAGAAGATTGTCAAGTACTTGGATACATCATAAGCATTAATGGCGGAACTACAAATAGTGGACCAAGTACAAGTTGGCCATAAGAAGGGGGCTAGTGACCTTGGTTGCACACTCTATAACTTATTATAACAAGGGGTGTGTCACACTGTGGCCTTCCCATTTGCATTAAAAAGTATCTTATTGCAAAAGAAGAATTATGGAAACTCAAATATTTCACCATGCAAAAATATAATCTTCAAAAACTCCTCTAAAAGAAACCAAAAACCTTCAAGATATTATAACTAATATCCATTACAAAAGTTAAAACTAATAGAGTTGCATTGCATTTTGTTTTGCAAACATTCAACTTTATTCCTACATTTATATTTTTTATTTTAAATATATTGTAGACACCACATGGGCCAATCATTGTGATTGGTTAATCTATACTAATCACATTCAGAACTTAATTGGCTCTTTTGGAAAGCATTGTCATGTGCATTTTTAAACATTCAAACTCAATTTCACACTACTAGAAGTGTGAATTTCATCCAAGTTATTGTTTGTGGCCTTTTTACTATTGTTGGTGGATATATTTTTAACAAATATTTTCCCACAAACAATTCCAATGGCAAAGATGGGTTTATGAGGAGTTTGAATATCTAGGGTAGATGGATATGCTATGATGGAATTTGTCAAACTTCTTCAAGAATTGTACCTAGTTTCAAAATAATAATAATTATAAATGCATAATTTGAAACATCTTTAGGTTTATCAAATGGTATCGATAAATTATCTTATTGATTTTTTGTTGTATAAAAAAATACAAACTCAAAGTGTGTTCCTTAATTCTCACAAATAAAAAAAGACATGAAATTTATGGGATAGAACTTGGATAACCAATTTGATTTTCAACCGTTCAATTGATCATAATTGTTATGACCTAAACAATTGCAATCACACTAACAAGAACAAAAATAGTTATAACCAAAGCTTGTTTTTTCATTTTGGAGTGTCAAAATTTATACTAATTTTGCAAGTCATTCAAAAACATTTATGATGAGTTTTGAACATGGTTATTTATAAATCATTTTCTCAATATCTAATAACACGTAGTCATATTATAAAACAATTATTTAAGAAGTGACTCATAACATGATGACTATTTAAGAAAATGTATTCATTTAAATATCCACCCAAGAATGTAACCATGCACAACACCATGCTTTTACTTTTGGTCTTGTAATTAAAGGGCACACATAAAAAGGTAAATGATTACTTCGTACAATGGTTTCAAATGATAAGCGAGAAATGACTCATATAACATGGGTGATTATGTAAGAAACATATCAACTAGTTTTAAATCCAACCCTTTGCCTAGAAGTCAACCATGCAAAACACCATCCTTTTATTTTTTGGTCTTGTATTGAAAAGGCATACATAGAAAAAAAAAAAAAAAGATTCTTGAGTACAATGGTTTTAAATTATAAGTTATTCACCACTTAAACATGGTAGGTACTAATGTTTCTTTCGGTGGAAAAGATTTTGCCAAATTTGTTTTTACTGGATCTAGAACATCTCATCTAAAAATGTACGCACTTCTTTGTAGAACATGTGGATCCATCATATTATTATATGTACACATAATTTCTGGATGTCACTCTTGAACGTTGTGCATTAATTGCTGGGCTTCAGCATTTCGTACTGAGTTTCAGCATTTCATACTGAGATTTAATAAAATTTCCTTGCTTTGCAGATACCACTAAAAGAGGGGATAAGGGGGTGAAAGGAGGCCCAAAGACAGGGTGACTTTATGGATAAGTCTATTGGGTGAAGGTAGAGCCAAAATTTGATGCCCAATCTCTTTCTTCCATAAGAGCAGAGCCAGCCAGCCAACAAATGAGACAGCAGTTTTGGCTTCTTGCTTGACTCTCTCTCTTCTATCCAGAAGAAAGAAAGCAGGTTACTGGTTTCTTTGAACTTTTTACTCTGCCAAAATAGTCAGAGACACACAATTTTGTTCTTGAGAAGCTCAGGTGCCTCAGTCTCTCTGTAACTTATCATAGCCCAATCCTGACAAGATCTTGGAAAAAGCAAAAGAGATCATGGGTTACTTGATGGGTTTCTAAAACTTCTAATGCTGGTGCTTCCCCAAGCCCCTCAGCCTCTCTCTCTCTCTCTCTCTCTCTCCAGTCTGCACTTATTGCCTACATTGCCATGCTACCCACTTAACTTCTTCATTTCCAAAAGAAAAAGAAAGGGTTAGTACAAGAAAACCAAGCCCCAAACAGACAGACTACCCATTTACTCTTTTTTTTGTTGTATAGATAATAATGAGAACCACATAGAGCCCTACTAAAGAGACTACTAGGCACTTGCTTATATATATATATGCCTAGGTACTACATGTATCTTTGAGCATGTCTGATTCAAGAAGTCTAATAGCTCCACCTCTCTACTACCTAAACATGTAAGCAAAATGGGTTATTATTATTGCAAATTTGAAGCTGAATTTTAGAAAATTGGAACCCTCCAAGCACATATAAGTCAGTCACCATATCAGACTTAGTAATCACCTATTTTCATACCTCCCTACCTATACAATAGGACCTACTTATATTACAGAAAATGGGTGATGAAGGTGTAACCAGATAGTGACTCGGTTTGAGGTTCCAATGTGGCTTTTTCTTTCCCTCCGAGGAGTTGATGAAAGAACCCATCTGGTCAATCACAACTGGTGACTTGACGACTTTCTGTCACTAGGAAGTTTGCCTCTTGCTGGATGTGGTGGGTGACATCACGTAAAATGTGTAAGAGAAAAAGAGAGAGAGAGAGAGAGTCACTTACAGAGAGTGTCTTGGACAGACTGACATTAGTAAAGCTCAAAAAGCCGAATTTCTCTTACAACAAGACTTCTCTTACATTTGGAAGGGAAAGCTGTAACTCTGACTTTCTTTTGACAGATTGAATGGCAAAGAGCTCCAAAAGAGCTTATCAGTCTTTCATGTCTACAATCTCCATTCTCCAGCTTCAACCTCCTATTCGGGCCTCTATCAGTGTTCACCACATCCAACATATAATGTTAATTGTTCCCTTAATCCTCTCCCCACCCATCTATCTATGAAGGAAGGTAGTTTGATTTGTTTTGTAACCATGAGATTCATCAAACTGAGGTGTTTCAGATCATGTTCTTGGTATCTTTGGAAAAAACTCTGACAAGGAGGGAGGGGTGCATGGGCTTGGTTTCATAATGTCTGGACTTGTGGTGTAAGAGTTCTTGAATTATTGCATGAATTTTTTTTGACTGAATATATTAAAATAAATCATAACTGAAAATTTCAGAGGAATTGGGATGTGCCTTTTGGTTGGTGTTGCTGGAAAGATCTCGAGGAGCAAGATTTGATGGAATATGTTTTGGAAGATTTGGATTTAGGATGGGGAAGATATTGAGTTTTTAAGTGATTTTTTTATCATTGAAAATTCAAATTAATCACAAAAAGATCAGGTTTTGGGACGGAGAAATCAGTTGAGAACGTGAATTATCACACTTGAAGGTCCACCATTCAATTCAAGTACGAGGAATTAGGATGTGCAATTTGTATATTGTTGCAGAGATCTCCAATTTTGCAGGATTTAATGAAATTTATTTTGTAAGTTTTGGACTTAGGATGTGGAAGATACCAAATTTAAAGTGAATTTTTTGTCATTGTGAATTCATTTAAATTACAAAAAAATGAGGTTTTGAAAGGAAAAATCAATTGAGAATGTAGTCACACTTGTAAATCATATTTAACTCTTCAAATATTGGATATAGGGTCTAAGGTTTAATTTAACTCTAAAATCCTAAACCTTACAAAACAATTTTCATGTGTTGAATTTCCCGTATTTTGAAATGGGTTCACACTTGGGCCAATGCCATAGGCCATCTATTTATGAACCAACATAGCTTGTTTTGTTTGTCATGCTAAAATCTCCTAAACCATGATGTTTTCATGCCACACTTGTGAGTTTTTTTGAAAGCTCTTGAATAAGTGTGCATTGCTTGGTTTGAGACTATTTGGATTTACAATGTAGAAGCTATTAATTATTGAATCATTTTTTCAATGAAAATAAAATAAAATCGAATTTAAAAATTACATTGAAATTTAGGGGCATTCTTGGTGCTCTTGGAAAACCCTTGGCAAGTCAAATTTAATAGGATTTATTTCACAATTTTTAGAGCTAAAGTGTGGAAGATATTGAATTTAGATTGGATTTTGTTGTTGGAAATTCAAACAAATTGCAAAAAATGGGTTTGGAAGGAAGATTCAGTTGAGCCCTTAGTGTGTTCAAATTGCCAAATTAGAAATTTTCAATGTTGAAGATGTGAAAAATAAAATGATGTGTTCACACTTGGGCCAACAACACAAACTACATTAATATAAATGAAAATATAGATAAAAAGAGCACAACTTTGGGCAAAGTCTATGAAAAAATGGTGTGGTGTTAAGGGGAACATCTTGGAGAACACATTGAGAACTTGATAATAACACATTAAGAACCAAAAAAAAAATTAAACAAAAAAATCATATCCCCTTCCCCAAAAGAACAAACCCCAACACGAACATGTCTTAGGTGGATGTTGCATGACCTTATTGTTTGAGCATAATTTCTATTCCTATGTTTGTTTGTCACCATTTTTGACCTAAGTTAATGGCAAG
>Ga0209611_10012423_pt1 | contig 11976 bp, 7 predicted proteins | sample S1TSphgellanicum_3_FD_187693 | JGI IMG/M metagenome (GOLD analysis project Ga0209611, IMG submission 187693) | Host-associated microbial communities from peat moss isolated from Minnesota, USA - S1T2_Fc - Sphagnum magellanicum MG (SPAdes) (version 2) | ecosystem: Host-associated > Plants > Peat...
GAAAATCGGCTTCAAGGAAATCGAGGTGGGATTCCCCGCCGCGTCACAAACCGACTTCGACTTCGTTCGGGAAATCATCGAGTTAGGACTCATTCCGGATGACGTTACCATCCAGGTGCTGACCCAGGCCCGGCCCGAGTTGATCGCCCGCACCTATGAGTCTTTGAAAGGGGCGCGGCGCGCCATCGTGCATGTCTACAACTCCACGTCGGTGGCGCAGCGCCGCGTCGTGTTCCGAACGGACCGCGCGGGCATCATCGACATCGCCGTGCGCGGCGCCGAGGCGGTACGCGACCACGCGTTGCGTGATCGCGGAACGGAATGGATATTTCAGTACAGCCCCGAAAGCTTCACGGGAACTGAACTCGATTTTGCAGTGGAGATTTGCGACGCAGTCACCGCGGTATGGGAGCCGTCCCCCTCGCACAAGTCGATCTTGAATCTGCCGGCCACCGTCGAGATGGCGACCCCGAATGTGTATGCCGACCAGATCGAGTGGTTCGCGCGCCATGTGGGCCGGCGCGACTCGGTGATCGTGAGCGTGCATCCGCACAACGATCGCGGCACCGCGGTCGCGGCGGCGGAGCTGGCGGTGATGGCCGGCGCCGAGCGGATCGAGGGCACGTTGTTCGGCAACGGCGAGCGCACCGGCAATGTCGACGTGGTGACGCTGGCTCTCAACCTTTATTCGCAAGGGATTGATCCTAAATTGGATTTCTCCAACATCAATGAGGCTGCGCGCTGCGCCGAGGCCTGTAACCAGCTCCCCATCCATCCGCGCCATCCGTATGTCGGGGATCTCGTGTTCACGGCGTTCTCGGGCTCGCACCAGGATGCGATCAAGAAGGGTCTCGCGGCCCGACAAGAAACCGATATCTGGGACGTGCCCTATCTGCCCATCGATCCGTCCGATCTCGGGCGCTCCTACGATTCGATCATTCGGGTCAACAGCCAATCCGGCAAGGGCGGGGTGGCTTACCTGCTCGAGCGCGATTATCAACTGGTGATGCCGAGGCGCTTGCAGATCGAGTTCAGCCAGGTCGTACAAGCGGCTGCAGATATCACCGGTAAGGAGCTGACTTCCCAAGAGTTATGGGATCTATTCAGCAGCGAATATTTGAGCTCGCGCGCGCCGTTCGTGTATCGGTCCCATCAGCTCGCGGCGTCCACGGACGGGGCCGACACGGAGCGCCTGACCCTGCACGTCGAGAATGGCGGGCGGCTCGAGACCTGGCATGGCCAGGGGTCGGGGCCCATCGACGCCATGGTGAACGCGATTGCGCTGCCCTTCGACGTGCTGTCGTATGAGGAGCACTCGCGCGGCCAGGGCAGCGCGGCCAAGGCGGTGTCCTATATCGAGATCACCACCCGCTCGCGGCGCACCTTGTTTGGCGCCGGCATGCACCCCAATATCATCACGGCGTCGCTGCTCGCGCTGTTGTCGGCGGTGAACCGGGCGGTGGCCGCGGGGGCGCTGCCGGCGCGCGCGGATTCGGTCCGCACGGGGACTTGAGTGGCGGCCCTGGGAGGCCGGCAATTGGGACGGCGTGGCCGGATTTATCAACCGATAATCGCGGGTGATACGCCAGACGAAATATATTTTTCAATGTATTGATATCGATAAATAAATTGCATATGGTTCGGTGAAGGGGCACTGGCAGAGAGTTGACATAATTGGGGGACGAACTTGCGCACACCGGCGTAAGCGTGCTAGTTGCTTCCTTGGTTGTGGGCCCGGTTGATAGCTTAGGGGCTAAAGGCGATGGTGCCGGGCGCCATCAGGTACACGGATCGATCCATTGAGTGGAAGGGCTTTTCACGAAAAATGAGTGAACGCGAAGACGAACATTTTGACATCGACGATGAGTTTCTCGGCGAGGCGGAAGAGTCGCATGACTTCGATCCTTTGCTGGAGCGCACCACCGAACGGCGCCCGAAGGCGCCGGCCGTGGGCAAACGCGGCAAGGCGGCCTGGAGCCGGGTGGAAGACGTACTCGCCGAGCGCCAGTTAGAAAAAGAACTGCGCGACATTTTCGAAGACGACTAGGGAACGGTCGGGCTCCCCGCGAGTCCGTGCGGTCGCCCGCGAGTCCGTGGCCTTCGTGCTAGAAAACTGTCAAGACTGGGTGGTGCTCAAGTTCGGCGGGACCAGCGTGTCGTCGGTCGGCAACTGGCACAACATCGCCCGCGTGGTTCGGTCGCGTATCACGGAGCGCCTCAGGCCGGTGATCGTCCATTCGGCGCTCTCGGGCATCACCGATCGGCTCGAGTCCCTCCTGTCCGCGGCGCTGTCCGGTAATCACGCCCCGGTCTTGGGTCAGATCGAAGCCAAACACCGTGAACTCGCCGAGCGTTTGGGCATCGTCCCCAGCCGCCAATTCGACGACTTCATCTTCGAGCTGCGGCAGTTGACCGACGCGCTCGCCGAGGGGGGCGAACTCACCGACGCCGTGCGCGCCCGCGTCATGGCGATGGGCGAACTGCTGTCGACCACGCTGGGTGCGGCCTTCTTGAACGCTCTCGGAATCAACACCGCCTGGGCGGACGCGCGGCAGGTGCTGCGCGCCGACCAGCGCCTCGGCGCCACGACGAAGGCGAGCCTTCTGTCGGCGACCTGTGACTTCACGCCGGATGCCGCGCTGCAGGCGCAGTGGCGGGCGTTGAACCGGGTGGTGATCACGCAAGGATTCATCGCGGCGAACGACGCCGGCGAGACGGTGCTGCTCGGGCGCGGCGGCTCGGATACCTCCGGCGCCTATTTTGCCGCCAAGCTGCAGGCGGCGCGCCTGGAGATCTGGACCGACGTCCCCGGCATGTTCAGCGCCAATCCGCGCGCCGTGCCGAGCGCGCGGCTGCTGCGCGCGCTGCATTACGATGAGGCCCAGGAAATCGCCAGCAATGGCGCGAAGGTGCTGCACCCACGCTGCATTCTGCCGGTCCGCCAGTACGGCATCCCGCTGCATGTGTACGCGACCCAGGCGCCGGGCCTCGAAGGCACGGTGATCTCCGCCACCGTCGCCGACAGCGCCGCGCAGGTCAAAGCCATCGCCATCAAGAAGGGCATCACCCTGGTCTCGATGGACAGTCCCGGCATGTGGCATCAGGTCGGATTCCTGGCGGATGCCTTCCAGATTTTTAAATCGCAAGGTTTGTCGGTCGACCTGGTGTCGACGTCGGAGACCAATGTCACGGTGTCGCTCGATCCCAGCGCCAATACCCTGGATCCCGCGGCGCTCGATCGGCTGACCGCGGCGCTGACAGAACTCTGCCGGGTCGAGATTCTGGGGCCGTGCGCCTCGTTGAGCCTCTTAGGCCACAACATCCGCGCGATCCTGCATGAAATGGGAGCCGCGTTCGAGCTGTTCCAGGACCAAAAGATCTACCTGGTGAGCCAGGCGGCGAATGACCTGAATTTCACCTTCGTGATCGACGAGTCGCAGGGTGATCGGCTGGTGGAGCGGTTGCACGAGCGCCTGATCCAGACCATCGGCTCGGACCGCGTGTTGGGGCCCACCTGGCAACAGTTGTTCACCGACAAGGCGCAAAGCGCCGCGCGGACCTCGAATTGGTGGGAGGAGCCGTACAAGCGTCGCCGCCTGCTCGACATCGCGGTGCGCGAGTCGGCCGCGTACGTCTATGACACGGCGACGCTCGATGCCGCCATCGCCGCGCTGCATCGCGTGACCTCCGTGACCCGCTGGGCGTACGCCATGAAGGCCAACTGGCATCCGCAATTGCTGCGCCGCTTGTATGCGCTCGGCATGACGATCGAGTGCGTGTCGCAGGGCGAACTGCAACATGCCTTCGCCTCCGTGCCCGGCCTCGACCCGGAGCGCGTCTTGTTCACGCCGAATTTTGCGCCGCGCGCGGAATACGAATACGGCTTCGCCAAGCGAGTGCAGGTGACGCTCGACAATCTTTATCCGCTCAAAGCGTGGCCGGAGGTCTTTCGCGGCAAAGAGATCTTTCTGCGCATGGATCCGGGGGTCGGCCGCGGCCATCATCAGCACGTGCGCACCGGCGGCGCCCACTCGAAATTCGGGGTGCCGATGAGCGCGGCCGATGAGTTGGTGGCGCTCACGGCGGGTCTGCAAGTGCGCGTGACCGGGCTGCATGCCCACACCGGCAGCGGCGTGTTCAACGTCGATAACTGGACCGAGACCGGCGCCTTGCTCGCCGACCTCGCGGCGCGATTTCCGCACGTCAAGGTGGTCGATCTCGGCGGCGGCATCGGCGTGCCCGAACACACCGGCCACAGCGAGATCGATTTGGGCGCGCTCGACCACGGAGTGGCGAAACTGGCGAGGAGATTTCCGCACCTCGAGTTCTGGATGGAGCCCGGCCGGTTCCTGGTCGCCAAGGCCGGCGTATTGGTCGCCGTCGTCACCCAGCTCAAGCACAAGGGCGACGTGCGCTATGTGGGCATCGCCACCGGCATGAATTCCCTGATCCGGCCGGCGCTCTACGGCGCCCATCACGACATCCGCAATCTCACCCGCTTGGAGGAGCCCTTGACCCAACGGGTCAACGTGGTCGGCCCGATCTGCGAAACGGCGGACCAGTTGGGTGCCGATCGCTGGCTGCCGGAGACGCTGGAGGGAGACGTACTTCTCATCGCCAACTGTGGGGCCTACGGCTACGCCATGGCTTCGAACTATAATCGGCGGGCTCCGGCGGCTGAGTTTGTGATCGAGCAGTAATGGAGCAAGATGACGCATGGAAACCAAATTGCCGTGAAAGCCGGATCAACATGAAACCCAAATTGCCGTGAAGAATATAGGCATCATTGGTTGGCGCGGGATGGTGGGTTCGGTGCTGCTCGACCGGATGCGCGAGGAGCGGGACTTCGAACTCGTCGCCCCGACTTTTTTCAGCACCTCGCAGGCGGGCGCGCCCGCGCCGAAACTTGGCGCCGGCGGCAGCGCCGGGGCCGCCGCATCGGCGCAGGTTTTGGACGCGCACGACATCAAGGCGCTCGCGAAGCTGCCGCTGTTGATCAGCGCGCAGGGCGGCGACTACACCACGGACATTCATCCGCGCCTGCGCGCCGCCGGCTGGACCGGTTATTGGATCGACGCCGCCTCGACGCTGCGCATGCAGCCGAGTTCGGTCATCGTCTTGGATCCCGTGAACCTGCCCGTGATGCAGGCTGCTCGCGAGCGCGGCATCAAGGATTTCATCGGCGGCAATTGCACCGTGTCGCTCATGCTCATGGCGGTGGGGGGCTTGATGAGCGCGGGCCTGGTCGAGTGGATCACCGCGATGACCTATCAGTCGGCGTCCGGCGCCGGCGCGCAGAACATGCGGGAGTTGCTGGAGCAGATGGGCGTCGTGCATCGGGCGGCCCTGCCGCTGCTGCAAAATCCCGCCGCCGGCATCCTCGATGTCGACCGTGCCGTGAGCAAGGTGCTTGGCTCAGCGGACCTCCCGCGGGAACATTTCGAGGTGCCGCTCGCGGCGAGTTTGATTCCCTGGATCGACAAGGATCTGGGCAACGGCCAGAGCCGCGAGGAATGGAAGGCGGGCGCGGAGGCCAACAAAATTTTGGGGCTGGAGGCACAGCCCGTGCCGGTCGAAGGCATCTGTGTGCGGGTGAGCGCGATGCGCTGCCACTCGCAGGCGTTGACCATCAAGTTGAAGCGCGACGTGCCGTTGGCCGAGATCGAGGCGATGATCGCCGCCGCGAACCCGTGGGTGCGCGTGGTGCCGAACACGCGCGAGGCGTCGATTCGCGAGCTCTCGCCCGCCGCAGTGTCCGGGACCATGAACATCCCGATCGGCCGGCTGCGCAAACTCGCCATGGGCGGGGAATATCTATCGGCATTCACCGTCGGCGATCAACTCCTGTGGGGTGCGGCTGAACCGCTGCGCCGCACTATGCGATTCCTGCTGCCGCATGTGTGAGTAGATCGATCGGCACCGATTCGACCCCCCAGATGTCGGTGCAGTATTCACGGATGGTGCGATCCGAGGAGAATTTTCCGCTGCGCGCGGTATTCAAAATAGACATGCGCGTCCAGCGCTCGGTGTCGCCGAAGGTCTCCGACACCCGGGCCTGGCAATCGACATAGGACTGAAAGTCGGCCAGCAAGAGATACGGGTCGTGGTAGAGGAGTCCGTCGATCAGCGGACGGAACAATTCGGGATCACCGCGCGAGAAGAAACCGCTGCGGATGAGATCGATCACCTCGCGCAAGCGCTGATTGCCGTTGTAATAGTCCATCGGCCGGTAGCCCTGGGATTTGATTTCGTACACTTCATGTGCGCTCAATCCGAACAGGAAGAAATTATCCGCGCCGACTTCCTCGCGGATCTCGATGTTGGCGCCGTCGAGCGTGCCGATGGTGAGCGCGCCGTTCATGCTGAACTTCATGTTGCCGGTGCCGGACGCCTCCTTGCCGGCGGTTGAAATCTGCTCCGACAAATCCGCCGCCGGATAGATACGCTGACCGTTGGTCACATTGAAATTCGGCAGAAACACGACTTTCAGCCGGCCGCGTACGTCCGGATCGCGGTTGACCACCTCGCCGACCGCCGTGATCAGTTTGATCATGAGTTTGGCGAGATGATAGCCGGGCGCGGCCTTGCCGCCGAAGATGAAGGTGCGCGGCTGCACGTCGAGCGCCGGGCTCGACTTGATGGCGTGATACAGCGACACGATGTGCAGCATCTGCAGATGCTGGCGTTTGTACTCGTGGATGCGCTTCACCAGCACGTCGAACATCGAATGCGGGTCGATGACGATGCCGGTGCGCTGCAGGGCGAGATCGGCGAAGCCCTGTTTGTTGTGGTGTTTGATGGCGCGCCAGCGGGCACGGAAGTCGGCATTCTCGGCGAGCGGTTCCAGGCGCTTCAATTGCGCGAGATCCGTGATCCAGCCATCGCCGATGTGTTCGGAGATCAGATCGGAGAGCCGGCGGTTCGACAGCACCATCCAGCGCCGCGGCGTCACGCCGTTGGTCTTGTTGCTGAATTTTTGCGGCCACAGCTCGTAGAAATCCTTGAGCACGTCGCGCTTCAGCAATTCCGAATGCAATTCGGCGACCCCATTGATGGCGTGGCTGCCGATGCAGGCGAGATGCGCCATGCGCACGTAGCGCCCACCGCTCTCATCGATGATGGACATCCGCGCGATGCGCGCCTCGTCGCCGAGAAAGCGGATGCGGACTTCTTCGAGAAAGTGCGCGTTGATTTCATAGATGATCTGCAGATGCCGCGGCAGCACGCGGCCGAACATCTCCACCGGCCAGCGCTCGAGGGCCTCCGGCAGCAGCGTGTGATTGGTGTACGCGAATGTTTTGCAGGTGACCCGCCAGGCATCCGCCCACGACACCAGCGATTCGTCGACCAGCAGGCGCATCAGTTCCGCGATGGCGATCGCGGGGTGCGTATCGTTCAACTGCACCGCGAATTTCTCGTGGAACTTCTCCACCGGCAATTTCTGCGTGCGCAGGATGCGCAGCATGTCCTGCAAGGAACAGGACACGAAAAAATATTGCTGCTCGAGCCTAAGCTCCTTGCCGCGCGCCTGATCGTCGTTCGGGTAGAGCACCTTGCTCAAGTTTTCGGAGGCGACTTTCTGGTTGACCGCGCCGTAGTAGTCGCCGCTGTTGAAGATGGCAAAATCGAAGGATTCGGGGGCCTCCGAACGCCACAGCCGTAACGTGTTCGCGGTGTTGGTGTGGTAGCCCAATATCGGCGTGTCGTAGGGCACGCCGATGACGGTCTTGTTCGGCACCCAGCGCACGCGTAGTCGATTGACCTCATCGATGTACTGCTCCGCGACGCCGCCGAGCTTGACCTCCACCGCCCACTCGGGCCGCACCAGTTCCCACGGATTGCCGAAGCGCAGCCATTTGTCGGTTTTCTCGACCTGCCAGCCGTCGATGATTTCCTGGGAGAAGATGCCGAATTCGTAGCGGATGCCGTAGCCGACGGCCGGCACCTCGAGCGTCGCCAAGGAATCGATGAAGCACGCGGCCAGGCGCCCGAGGCCGCCGTTGCCGAGGCCCGGCTCTTCTTCTTGCTGCACCAATTCCTCGAAGTTCAGCCCGAGTTCGGTCATGCATTGCTTGACGCGGTCGAAGATCCCGAGATTGATCAGGTTGTTGCCCAAGTGCGGCCCCATCAGAAACTCCGCCGACAGATAGGCGACGGTGCGCGAGCCCTTCTCGGTATAGATCGCCGCCGTGCTGATCCAGCGCTGCAGCAACCGGTCGCGCACGGCAAAGGCGAGCGCCATGTAGTAGTCGTTGCGCGTGGCGAGCGCCGGAAACTTCCCCTGCACGTAGTACAGATCGTCGAGGAACGCGTTCTTGAGGGCCTCTTTGCTGAGGGCGGTGCGATCATCCTCCAGCTGCAATTCGGGGTTCAAGGGGGTTTCGTTGGCGTTCATGGATAGCACGTCGACAAGGCGTAACACGTGGACAAGGCGTAACACATCGACAAGGCGTAGCACATCAGCAAGGCGTGGGGCGTCAGCAAGCTTAAGGACCTCAGGGTGACCATTTCACGTCGACCGGCGTGCGCGTTTGCCGCAGCACCGCGCGCACCGGCATGTCTTTTTCGGGACCGGGCCCGTAGGCGGCGGCATAAGTTTTCCACTTCGCATCGCCGCTGATGAGAATGACGACCCGGCGCGAATCGAGCAGGGCTGTCAAATTCAAGCTCAAGCGCGCCTGCGGCGCGGTCGGCGCCCACATGCCGACGCAGCCAGCGACGGCCGCCGGATTCAGCGCGCTCGCCAGATTCGGCGAGCCTGGGAACAATGACGCGGTATGCCCGTCGTCGCCCATGCCGAGCACCACGGCATCGAACGGACGCGGGACCCGCGCAAAGGTTTCCCATGCCGAGACCGCGCCGATGTCCGGCGTCGGCGCGCCGTTCTTCAAACCCAGGAAACGTGCCGCGGCGGCTTTCTCTTTGAGCAGATGCTCGCGCACCAAGCGCTCATTGCTATTGGCATCGCCGGGATCCACCCAGCGTTCATCCGCCAAGGCGATGCAGACCTGCGGCCAATCGAGCGGCTGCACGCGCAGACACTCGAACAGTTTCACCGGCGAGCGTCCGCCCGACACCACCAGACTCGCCATTCCGCGGGCCGCGATCGCCGCCCGCAGACTCGAGGCAATCTCGTTCGCGAGGTCGGCCGCCAGTGCGGCCATGTCGGCGTAGCGTTGGGCGGGCGGTTCAGAGTTGATCGGGCCAGGGTTCATCGAGCGAGGGTAGCACTTTGCGCCGCAGTTCTAGAAGTTCTTCGCGATATGGCACAATCAGAGAGAGGAGAAGGCATTGCCATGAAGGACCTGTCCGACGGACCGATCGCCAAGCACATCGTGCAAATGGCCGTGCCGATCGCGGCGGGGATGTTCTTTCAGACGTTGTACTTCTTGATCGATCTGTATTTCGTCGCACGCATAGGGGACGCCGCGTTGGCCGGCGTCGGCGCCGCCGGCAATGTCATGTTCATCGTGCTCGCGTTGACCCAGGTGCTCGGCGTCGGCACGGTGGCGCTCATTTCGCAGGCGGTCGGACGCAAGGACAAGGCGGACGCCACGCTGGTATTCAATCAAAGTCTGGTCCTATCAGCCACCTGCGCATGCGTCACATTGGTGCTCGGCTACGGCTTCGGGCACTACTATATGCAGACCATGGGCGCGGACGCCGCCACGGTGACGGCGGGCATGAGCTACTTGCGTTGGTTCCTGCCGAGCCTCGCGCTGCAGTTTGCGCTCGTCGTGATGAGCTCGGCGTTGCGCGGCACCGGCATCGTCCAGCCCACGATGATCGTGCAAGTGCTGTCGGTGATTTTAAATGCCGCGCTCGCGCCGGTGCTGATCGCCGGATGGGGCACCGGTCATCCTTTGGGCGTCGCCGGCGCCGGGCTCGCGAGTTCCATATCGGTGGGCGTCGGCGTCGTGTTGCTGGGCTTGTATTTTCATAAACTGGAGAAATACGTCGCCTTCGATTCGCGCGACTGGCGCCCGCAAATCGGCACCTGGAGCCGATTGCTCAAGATCGGGCTTCCGGCCGGCGGAGAGTTCGCGCTCATGTTTTTGTTCATGGCGGTGATCTACTGGATCATCCGCCGCTTCGGCCCCGATGCCCAGGCGGGCTTCGGGATCGGCCAGCGCATCATGCAAAGCCTGTTCCTGCCCGCGATGGCGGTGGCATTCGCGACCGCGCCCATCGTCGGACAAAACTACGGCGCCGGAAAACCCGAGCGGGTGCGCGAGACTTTCCTGCGGGCGGCGAGCATCGGCTGCGGCATCATGGCGCTGCTCACGGTGTTTTGTCAGTTCTGTGCGGGCTGGGTGATCGGCGCCTTTACCACCGACCCGACCGCGTTGGCCGTCGGGACTCAATACCTACACGTGGTGTCGTGGAATTTTCTCGCGTCCGGTTTCGTGTTCACTTGTTCGGCGGTGTTCCAAGGGTTGGGCAACACGCTACCGGCGGTGTGGAGTTCGGCGAGCCGCATCGTGAGCTTTGTGGTGCCGGCCCTGTGGCTTGCGGGCCAGCCGCAATTTCAGTTGACGCAGCTTTGGTATGTGTCGGTGGCTAGCGTCGCGTTGCAGGCGGTGATTAGTTTGGGGTTGTTGCGGGGGCAGTTTAGGTTGCTTGCGCCGGTGCCGGCGGGGTCGGCTGCGGTTCGGGCGTAGCGGATTGGTGGGGCGGGGATGTCGGCGCGGGTAGAGCGGCACGCGGGGACATTTCTCCTCATTGTCGGTAGTAGTGTTGTCGCTGTTGCGGGCACGGATCTGGTGCTGCCGGCGGTGCCGGGGTTGCCTGCGGCACTCGGCGGCGATCTGGCCGCGGCTCAGCTGGTGCTGGCGAGCTTCACGGCGGGATCGGCCGTGGGATTTGCCTTGTTCGGGGCACTCGGTGCTCGATTTGATCCACGGTGGTTGCTGGCAGGTTCGCTTCTGGCGTATGCGCTCGCGTCCTGGCTTTGCACGTTGAGCGGATCGCTCAATAGCCTGATCGCTGTGCGCTTCGTGCAGGGCATCGCGAGCGCCTCTGCGGCGGTTTTTGCGCCGGGGTTTTTGCGTAGGCTGTACGGCGATACCGGCGCGGTCGGTGCACTGGGTGCGCTCGCCAGCGTCCAAGCGCTCGTGCCCGCGCTGGCCCCATTGCTCGGGGTGTGGCTGCTCGGCGTGGGTGGATGGCGCGCCTCGTTCCAGGTGCTCGCGTTCCTCGCTCTCATCGCCGCCGTCATCGTGGGGTGGCGGCATCGCCGGCTGCCTAAACCTGCTGCCGTCGGCGGATCAGGCGGGTATGTGCGGCTCCTGCGTGACCGAACTTTTCTGCGCTATGCGGTGAGCCACGCCTGCACGCTCGGCGCATTGCTGGTCTTCGTGTTCGGCGCGCCAACGGTGATGACGACGTCGCTGAACGGCACGTTGATGGATTTCATCATCATGCAATGCAGCGGCATCGCCTGTTTCGTGGTGGCGGCAAATCTTACCGGATTCTTGGTCCGCCGATTTGGCGCTGAAAGAATGATCTGGTGCGGAACTTGGATGACCGCCGTCGGGGGAATGGTGATGTCCGCTTACGCGATGGCCGGCGGACGTAACCTACGGATGGTGACGGTTATCTTCCTGTTGTTGAACATCGGGCTCGCGGTGCGTGGACCGCCGGGATTCCATCGAGCGATCGTCGCGGCTCGTGATGATGCCCGCGGCGCGGCGCTCGCTTCGATGGCGATACTCTTGACGGTGTCGGCGGGTACGGCCTGCGTCGCGCCGTTCATCGCGCAGGGACTCGTGCCGCTCGCGGCCGGAGCAACGCTGCTGGCGATTGCCGGCGTGATTTTGCTTTGGGTCCTGCCCGGGCTTGCTACTTAAACGCCGGTGTGACCGCGAAAAATTGGAGCGTATTTTGCGGTGGATTGACCTGATAGTCAGATGCACTGGCAGGAAATCCTTGCTTACAATATTACCAATCGTAAGAATAGGTTGGAGCAACAGATGG
>Ga0209611_10012424_pt1 | contig 11975 bp, 9 predicted proteins | sample S1TSphgellanicum_3_FD_187693 | JGI IMG/M metagenome (GOLD analysis project Ga0209611, IMG submission 187693) | Host-associated microbial communities from peat moss isolated from Minnesota, USA - S1T2_Fc - Sphagnum magellanicum MG (SPAdes) (version 2) | ecosystem: Host-associated > Plants > Peat...
ACTTTCTCAAAGCATGAACATGAATTTCTCGCCTTGATTGATTCTTTCACTTGTGGATAGTCATGAAGGTATTTGACAACCATAGTAAGAGATAATATCACGCCAGTACTAGCACCAAATAATGCACAACGGATCGCTACACATTTGTCATGGTCGGACAATTGTTCAACTGATGCATCTTCCATCACATGGCCAAGAAGGTCCTTATATTGTATTCCTTTTTCCCTTCTTTTTGCCATGCTTTTTTCAATGCGCCCAAGAAGTGATGTGGTAGCCTGGTACATCAAAACCATAATAGGAAAACGATTGTTTGGATTTTACAACAAATATTTGTTCAAAAATGTGGCACTACATATAATATATCAATATTGAATGTTTCAAGGGTATTCATAAAGCAAAAAGATTCTAAACACCATATAGCAAACTTGATTATTGAGAATCACATGCAACTTTAAGTTACTAGGATTGTTTTTCGATTACTATTAGAAACATGCAATTTCATTATAAGTCCAAAGTTAAAAAAATACACAAAAACATTTTTATTCAAAAAAAAGTTTTGCACTAGAAAAAATGACTTCAAATTTGCCAAGCTAATTTAAACGTGATTAATTTTCATGACACTATGTGGTTACTGTATTTGAAACTTATGAAAATAAACCATAGGACTGCATGCCAGAATTGAAATGTTTGGGTTTAAGAAGTAGAACCTTCAACGCCTTGTACCAAGTGAATGGGGGAAGATTGATCTGAATATTTGAATGCATGCCATCTTGAATTTTCAACATTTCTTCTTTGATCTTGTTGGCATCTTCAGTCCCGACCATCTCTGGCCACCCCAACTGCAATGCCGCAGACATTGCATACTGCAAAAATAATAATAAAAGGGTATTGTTTAGACCACTAACAAAATCATTGGCCTTCATGCATTGTATCAATTGAAGAATGTAAAAATTAGAAGTGCAATTTTAGTTCATATTTATTTATATAAAAAGAACCTTCCTGCTTGTTTTGGTCACATGTCAAAATCTTTGACATCCTCCAAATAAAACAAGTATTGTGTTCATGAAACTTATTCATTAGGGTAATATGCCTTCAAGAACTTCACAATAAAAAAAACTCAAATCCATAAAACCAAACATCGAAATATTACACATTGTTGCATATAGATACAAAAAATTTAATTTTGGATTAAAATTTTGAAAAAAATCAAAAGGTATTTTGTTGATGAGGCATTTAATTGAATTGATCAAAAAACACAGAGGGCTTACAATCGTGGAGTACATAGTAAGTACCTTACTTATTTCACCTTGTATATCCAATATTGTTCCCATACTTTGCAAAGAGTCAACAACTTGCCTTGCCAAGGAGTTCAAGAATGGGAGATGCGTGTGGAGGTTTTCTCCTGAAAATGTAGCAAATGTGCATCTCCTAGCAAGGGTGTCTATTTGATTTCTCGTGAGGGAATGGACATCATAAGTACAACACACTAGCTTCGTGAAACGTGTAGGATAAGATGGCTGGAATGACTTGTGGGCAAGAACAAACTTGACAAACTCAGGAGAGGTTCCAACAATGATAGGGTCTAGCCCGAGTATTGATAATTTGAAGAATTCTTGAAATCTGCAAGTCCATCAATCACTACATTAAAGTTTTCCCCAGTAGGCTACAAGTAAGAACAATGTAATTTTAAGTGCAATAAAATCTATTGAATTTTTAAGAATGCATATTTGAAACATAGTAAAAAAAACTGGACTATGCCATCTTTCCATAAGATCTATAATGTGATTGTTTGGGGAACTTGATTGTTACTAAAACTTGAAAAATACCCTTTTATATCCAATAACATGGTAATAAATCTAATGACATAAATTACTAAAAAAATTGGAACAATATAGGCAATTGAATTCATTACCATGCATGCACCTCTATAACATGGTACTGCAGGGAATATAACGACAATCACGAATCCAAAAGTCATTGTTACAAATTCACAAGGTAATCACATCCAAACATGGAGATGAATTTTGAACACCTGGAAATTTGGTTTGCAACAAATTGATGAGGTCCTTGCCACAAAAAGTGTGGAGAGTCACCAACGATAGGCAAACATGAGCTAGTGGCTTCAGGCAGCATTCCTGTCTCAGTCATAGGGTTTGAAAAGCCAAAGAATGCGAAGCATGACGCGGTCGCTACCAAAGTGAGTGTTACCACCATCACCCATGTCCATGGAGAAAGAGATATGAGGTACTCCATAGTTTGAGAACTGCATGAAAGTCTAAACCCCACTCCCCTTTTTCTCAAAAGAAGTCGCCTAAAACATTCCCAAACTTCGTGTGGATGGCGAGACATTAAATAACCCCCCCCACCGAGCTCTGTCCCGCGGCCCTGCATGGTTCTATGCCTGCATGGTTATGCATAAAACCACGCAGGACGTTTCTACATGTTCTTCTGTTCAGCAACAGAACATGTCAATGTCCTTTGTTCTGCTTGAATTATTTTTTGTTTTGCTGCCGCACAGCAGATTCGATATCTTAAACCTCCAAACTATAGAACAGGCTTCTATACATTGGCATAGATTCAGGCACTGAAGATAGCATCGTTTTTTTTCTCTTCAAATAACTCGCACACGCAAAAAGTCAAACCCTGCGACAGAACCACACGGTTCTCCGCAGGGCTGCACTGTCACGCCCAGAAAGGGCGCCGGACAGAGCTCGATGGCGTATATTTAACGTCTCGTCTTTTCTATAAATCGTTTTTCTTCATACTAGGGGCTAATCGTCATGGGACGCCACCGCCCTCGTTTTGCTACGTCACCCTGACGACAGGGGGGCGCACAGTGAGCTCTAATAAATGATACCCCTCTATGATCACAATCCGTAATACCCGTCATTTTTCCAGTATTAATGAAGGGCACATTACATGGCATCAAAATAACTTTTTTGTTTTTTGTGTTTTTTTGGGAAAGAGCCATATTAATTGGCCCATCAGCAAATGTTTTTTGTAACATTGAGCACCCCCCAGTGGAAGCACCTCTATGACCCTTAGTTGCAAAATAGAAACAAATGGGCTGGAGTGAACCAGCAGCCACCAATGCACTAGTTCAGGATGAGGCAGTTCAAGTTGTTTTGGGGATGATCCAAAAACACATCTTCCCGTGCCCAAGGTTTTTGGTTTTTTCAACCTCTTCTTTGCCCCAAAGTTTTTTCGTCCTACCTACCTCCTTCCTACTTACCTCCCCCTTCCTACCTACCTCACTTCATTTTGCACTCACTCCATCATTAGAGCTCGGGAGAGCTTGAAGTGGGAAGGTAGAAGTGGTAGCTAAGACAACGTAGTTGAAGTGGGAGCTAGAAATGAGAGGGTAAAATGGGAGCTTGAAGGTAAGCTCCCTTCCTTCTTTTCATTTTTTTTGTTATTTTCTTACGCGGTGTTGTTGCAATGAAAAAGGCAATGGCAGCTTGCTACCATCGCCTTTTTCTCTATGTTTGAAAAGAAAAGACGACGACAATGTGCCATCATCTTTTTCTGTGGTTCTGTTGTAGCGAAGAAAGCAATGGCAGTAAGTTGTCGTTGCCTTCTTTTCTGTGTTTGAAAAGAAAAAGAAGACGACAACAACATGTCGTTGTTTTCTTCTGTGGTGATGTTACAGAGAAGAAGAAGGCAATGGCAGCAGTTACCGTCGCCTTCTTTTATGTTGTTGTTGCAAAGAAGAAGAAGATGATGACATTGCGTTGTTGTCTGCTTTTGTGATTTTGTTACAATGAAGAAAAAGACGACAACTGTTGCCATCGCCTTCTTCTTTGTGTTTGAGAAGAAGAAGACGACAGCAATGTGCCATCATCTTCCTCGATGGTTTTGTTGCAGTGAAAAAATCGACGGTAACAAGCTATCGTCGCCTTCTTCTATGTGTTTGAGAATAAAAATAACACTATAACAATGCATTGTCATTTTCTTCTATAGTGGTGTTGCAGAGAAGAAGGCGATGGCAACAGTTGTTGTCACCTTCTTCTATGATGGTGTTATAAAGAAAAAAAAGACAGTGCATTACAATGCATCATCATCTTCTTCTATGGTTCTATTGTAATGAAGAAGGTGCGACGATAACTTGTTATTGTTGGTTTCTTCTATGGTGGTGTTGTCAAGAAAAAGAAGATGACGATAATGCGTTGTCGTCTTCTTCTGTGCTGGTGCTATAAAAAAGAAGAAGACAACGACAACGCATCGTCATTTTCTTTTCTAGTGGTGTTGCAACAAAGAAGGCAATGACAACTTGTTATCATTGCCTTCTTTTTGTTTAAGAAGAAGAAGATGATGGTGCATTCTTTTGTGGTGGTGTTGCAGAGAAGAAGAAAACAACAACAGCTTCTGTCACTTTCTTCGAAGGCTTTGCTACAAAGAAGGTGATGGCAGTAATGTCATCGCCTTCTTTTATGGTGATGGTGCTGTGAATAAGGCGATGGTAATAGGTTTTTTTGAATGTTGAAAGTTGTAAAGGCTAGAGGAAGGAAATTGAAGAAAGGTGGTGGTGATTTGGAAGCTTAGAAGCAAAATGTTACTTCATCAGAACAGATAATTGGGAAGCAAAATGTTGATCCACTATAATCGAAATTTAAGGAACAAAATGTTGCTCCATCAAAACTCAGAATTGATGAATAAAGCAATTTATATGGCTTAGAGTTGATAATGGTGATAGTTTACAAAAGATCAATCCCAATACATATTGGGAATTTCGATCGAGAAATGGTGGGATAGATTTTTTAGAATATACATACATTAGATTAAATGTAGATAAAAGAAATTGTACAAGTTTTTTTGAGTTTAATTATATCCACATCTTCCATCATTGGATGGAAGGTGCGAGATTTTTGTTGTCAAATTTTTTTATTGCAATACCTGAAAACAATTAGAGTTTGTAGGAGTTATATCTAATTGTGTGATTTTACGTTTTGTAATACCTGCATTCTATTTTTTGAACTTTTTATGTGTAATGTTTTAGGGTTAGGATTTTTTTATGACAAAGTAATGATTTAAAAAAATATATTTCTTGGTTTAGGTTCAAAATTTAAAACCGACTAGGCCTTTTAGCCACCGGCACCTCCTTGTCCACCTAATATGGCTCAGAATGACAAAGAATGGACAAGGTTGGGTCGAAATGGAAGTGTAAAATTGACATTTGCATTGTCACATATTGTGCCAAATGGTTATTGACCAAACATTAGAAGCAAGTGCATGGCTTGAAAGCAAAAAAGGCCAAACTTGAAAGGCCTTCAACTTTTTAAAGAAGTCTTCAACATCAAGACCATGCTAAAATGAATGTTTACATTTTGGGAAATGTCATGGTTGTGCAAAGGCAGAATGATAAAAAGGTTGTTAATCACGTTCGTGTCAAAGCCCAATGCGAGTGGGATAAACTGGTAATTGTTGCATAACAATGTCCACCATTACCAAAACCAATTTTGGTCAAATTAGTTTCAACACAACTATTACAGGTGTTGGGTTTTAATGCATGGGGCGTGGGAAGCGTGCTTTGAGATGCAACATCACAAATGGAGAAGGATGAATATTTACAAGAAATGATTCAATCCACATGTTCTACATATGCACGATAATTAAAGATGGCATGGAATGTCAAAAATTAAGATCGAGAGTCCATTAAAGGAAGTTGGACACAAGAGTTGATAGTTGTATTGGATTTCCATGAATCTCGAATGAGTCATGGAAGGTAAGAAAAATAATAATCAATGTTTATTATTTTTTTATAATTTTGTTCATCCAAGGTGTGTTATGGTTTAATTTGGTAGTTTTTTGGTGTTTATAAAGTTCAAGGCACAACAAAGGAATAGTTTGTTGCAAATGAAGTTCAAATTGAAATGCAATGTCACCATTCGTACATTGCTCATCATGTAGCAAGGGTTACAAATGCAACAGTTGCTTACCGAACTAAACACGAGATTGTAGATAATGATATGGTTTAGGGTTTCCACTTTATATAATTAACTAGGCTTTTTCAACCCTGTTATTTTTTGGACTACCCAATTTTTGAACTTTGTTCTTTTGATATATTATAAAGAACCCATTTTTTTCATTGGGTTTTTTAGCATTTTTTTATCCACCCATATTTGTACATCTTTTATTAATATAATATTTTCCTCTAGTCACATTTGTTTGATGGGTATATGGTTATTTATATATTTTTTCTTTTTCATAATCTTTTAAGTACTTTAGATGTAAGAATCAAAACTTAAATAGGCCCATATGAATAGGTAACATTAATTTGTCTAGGGTTTACAAATATCAAAATGAACATTGTGCAATACTACATCCTTTCTATTATAATTTAAATAAGGCCATTTCAAATATGCAATACCCACATATAGGTTTCATAGATAGTTGTTGGTTTGTTTTACATCTATTGTAATACCTGCACATATGTCTTGTAATAGTTATTGATTTTTTTACATCCATTGTAATATCCACACATAGATCTCGTAATAGTTGCTGGTTTTTTTACATCCATTACAATACCCACATAGAAGTCCAATAGTTGATTTTTTAACATCCATTACAATATTCGCGTATAGGTCCATAAATAATTTCTGATTTTTAACATCTTTTGCAATACTTGCATATAGGTTTCCATTGTAATATTTATGACTCATATGACATAATAATCTAGTATAAGTATCAACAAATAATGTCATAATTAAAAAAATACTAAAAAATTATTTCAGATAATGTAAATGATTGATTATCATATTTAAACAATCATTTATTTCTCAATATTAATAAATTTACAAGAGGAACACAATAATTGGATTATTAATATATTTTTGGGAATAAGCTCCATTAGTTTTCAAGTTTCAATGTTAAAAAAAAATCAACTTTAAATATTTGAATGTTTTTTGGTTGAACCTTAATTATTCAGATAATTAAATTTTAGATCTAAAATTCAAATCAATAATTTAATATTTAATTTATTATCTTAATTAGATTTTTATGTTAATAAGTTATTCAAATCATTATTTTAGATAATTATTCATGATAATTAATTGTCATAAAATTAATTTAGGTATATAAATAAACATATTTTGGGTACCTAAACCACTTATATTTTGAAATGACCTTCCATATGGGTATTGCATTTAAGGTTGATTCTTCACTTAAGGTTCTTTAAATCACCTATGGATTATTTCAAAATGAACTTACATGCAAATATTGCATATAGGCTTTGGTTTTCATTGAAAGGCCACCCAAATTACATATTAGTTATTTCAAAATGACCCTACATGTGGGTATTGCAATTAGGGTTGGGTCTACACCTTAGGTTACCTAAATCACCTATGGGTTATATTGAAATGAACTTGAATACAGGTATTGCATTTAGGGCTAGGTATTCATATAATTTTGTAATACCCGCACATGTACTTATTTTCACCAATTAGAAATTTGGCGTTAATTTTTTGAATAATTAAATAAAATATGTAACAAAACACAAAAAAAGGTATATTTTTTACCATTTGGTAATATTTCCAGGTTAAGGTTTTTCACTTTTTTAAAAAATATATAAAATGATATTGCATTGTTTTACATATGTTTAAGCCTTAAAAATTCTTCCCAAAATGCACCTTAGATTTATTTTAATGATTATAGACTTGTTAAAAAAATATTAATTAATTTATATGTCTTAAACTCTAAACCTAAACCATAATTTTAACATTAAATAGTAAAGTTTACAGTAAACCCTAACCCCATGTATCATCAATGTGATTAATTTTGCATTATGTTCATTTTTATATATGTTAAATCATACTATAAGGTGAATAAATAATTTTGAAAACATGAATTTCATGATGTATTGGTAAGGAATCAAATATTTGAAAAATATTTTTATGTTTCATTGTTAATGAATGATCACAATATGATATGGGTGTTGCATTTAAACAAAAGTGGGTTAAGAAATATTGAATTTTAACAACTATGGAACATATGGAAACAAAAGATATCCATAATTATGTTATAGATCTAAACAAATGATAAAATAAAAAACCAATATAATGATCAAAGTCTAGAGTATAAACCTTAAACTTTGATGTATATGAACCAAATTCCTAAACATTAAATCATAAGGCATAAACCTAAAAATCCAAATGATATTTTGCCATAAGCTTTATTACAACCCTAATTATACAAACCTCAACAAAAAAAAGTCCTAATGATATATGCCCTAAACCCAAAAACTATACAAAATATACAAATTATGTATATTTATATATGTATACAATTGTGTTGTCATTGTCAAAACATGCTACACCAAATATGGATGAATCAGGTCGACAATGACAACGTCCACCAAGGTTTGAAAATTGTCTCTAATGATGACAATATTCATTCGTCTTTGTGTGTGGTGAGAAATTTCTTTCTATACATGGGCTCCATTTTCTGATACGATAGCATATCAAAGGCTACATTATGCTCATTCCTACACGAGCAATGTAGCAAATGGATACCCAAATTATTGATGGTATGACCACACTAGCATTGTGAAAAATGCACAACTATAGGATGTGATATATTGAGATGAATATGGAGTGTTGTAAGAAAATGGGTGGAAGATAAATGGAATGAAGGGTGCTAAAATAAATTAAAAACAAAGCCCTTGTTGCTAGACCTACACATGAGTGAATACATGTTCGCACAACATTCGAAGGAACATCTATTAAAAGGGAAGTAAATTCTTGCTTGTGTAGTTGGTCCATCAAAGAAGATTACATTTGAAGATAGGACTACACTATTAGACTTTCGAAAGGCAAGACATGTGATTAGACAACTTCAGGTAACAACGCATGGGTATCTTGTAATACAACCTAGAAGGGATAAATATCAGTCTTTACATGTGCCACCACATCAAAAAGAGTAGGGTGATCATCCTATTAGAAATGAAAAACTAGTGTAAATGCGATCAAAGCCCAACATTTTAAAAAGGCGGGGGTAGCTTGTCAAACCACTGAAGGAAGGCTTAACCCCCAAGAAGAAGTAAGAAGAATGACCTAACAACAAGCCAAATGGCCCACCATGGTGCCAAAGGATTCTAACTCTAATAGCTTTTTTAACATAGTTATGGTATGAACATCAAATTCAGTATAACACTACAAGATACCTAGTGATGGAAATACAATATGTTGTAAGTAGTTTGGTCATTGGGCATAACAAAGTGAAAGCATCGCAAAAGTTGCATGAGGATTTGTGAACATAGGAAGGCTAGCAATCATGTTGAGGTCTTCTTGGAGCACTTCTAATACAAAGGATTCCACAAATGGCAAAGAACTCATTTGAACACCTAGAATATGAAAACTAGACTTTGGTGTAAAAAAACCTAAAGGAAGTGATACAAACTAGTCTAACCCTTGTGGAGACCAAGCTACACACTTTGTTGGTTACATGGAAAGTCCTAACATTCCAAATTCTTCCTATAATTGCAAAAAAAAAAAACACATCCAAGGCATGACAAACTACGTGCATATCATTTACCAATGAAGGAAAAACACAAGTAGGGTGGGCTATTGTAATAGGACGAAGAACATGAAGATGAATTAGTGTAAACGACATTCCTCCCAAAGGATCCCCTTATCGTCAACCAGATTCAAATGCAATGATAAAGAAATCCTTGTGCTTAGAAACCTCCAAGAAATATAGTAAAAATGGTGTGCGTAAAACTAATGAACAAATGGGAAAAGTTGATCCAAGGTGCTAATAAAAAACTATAACTCTTGAAAAATGGTTGTTCAAAATACTGAATTAAAATCATTTTGAACATCCACATATAATACCACTTAATCCAAATGTAGATCCAACATAACTTTAACCCCATGAACCATTGTCTTGCACCCGCCCAACATTACCACCCCAAACTGATGTGGATTAAAATGTTCTGTAAATGTATCTTTGAACTAAATAGCCAATGCGTGAGTGACTAACCGATAAATCACCTCTCCAATCACGATGGGTCAAACACCTCCAATTTGTTTCTCCAAAGCCAATTGTCACAATGCAACAAACAAACATGATACTGATTGAAGAACATGACCACAAGCGATGTGCCTACATATCTTAAAAAAAAATCAAAGCCACCAATAGAATCATCAGGGACAAAGCAATCCCGCCAAAGCTCAAACACCACACCTGAGGGACCGTCGAATGAAAGATGTGGAGAATGTGTCAGAGTAAAAATAAATGCCTCTTTATCCAAAACACAATCCATTTTTGGATGAAAATCGTCGACAAAAGGGGGGAGGTCAACTTCAATCAATGGATGAAGATGGCGAACGGTTGCAATGGTCTTAATTAATGGAGCTGCAGGAGAGATGGGGGCCAATGTAAGCACTACTTGAACATATTCCCCTGCATGAGCAAATGCCCATGTGTAACGCAATTGTGTTAATGGAGGTGGAGTAAGATCTGGTGCCATTTCTGAAACTCTTTGGGAAGCCAATGCTTATGATTTAATTGTGTGCTCCTTTTGTAATGTCTCCCAGTTCCTTACCATGTATCAATGTAAACAAGCGTGTGTCTCTTGGTGGCCTTTTTCACCACCTTGTGGTGGAAATAACAAGCACCAAAAATGAAAGAACAAAAATGCATGTTAAGCTGTAATGTCAAATGGATCAACGACCAACCAAACTAAAGGGATGCACAAAACATGTTGAACATCAACACGGAAAGCATGTGGAATGTGATGGTATGAATAGGGACATGGTAAATCAAAATGAAAAGCATTAATGTTATCTAATGATGTAATCCATATCCAAGCCGAAGAAAGAGGAGAAGATAGTAATGTCGAAAGCATTGACACCCCAAAAACTGATGACTACCTGTGTGTAAGGCATGATGTCTGGTGACATGTTAAACATGCTTTTACTACATATAAGCAATCAAAACCAGGACAAGGAACATGCGAACAATGTTAATGGGATGGATGGGCCTTTAATGTAAGTATAGATGATTAAGTAATAGCATGTGGTTGATGAAATAAAAAAGGTGTGGAATGTATGGACGAACTAAATGTAACTAAAGAGATTACATGAGGCAAAGTAGATTTGTTGGGAATCATTGAATGAAGGGGTGGAGATGTGTCATGACAATCCATACAAGTCATCACGATATTGGAATCTTGTTGTGATACCCGTCGACATTTTGATGACGATGAAATAGTTGGGCTTGCCATAGTTATGCACACTAACTAATGAAGCTTTACAAAAAGTTTGTGGAACTACTACTACCCCAAAAATATATATCAAATGTACCAAGTAAAACCCGAAACTGGACTAAAATTATGTGTTTATTATTCTTAGAATTGGAACTGGAATTTGAATTTTGTGAAGAACCCTAAACCCTAAACAATTTTAGTGGAACCTGAACACTACCTCGTGTGTGAAGAATTGAACCCGAAACAGTTCTAGTGGAACCTAAACACTACATCATGTATGAAAAACCGGACCCGAAACGATTCTAAACAAAAAAAAAAAACAACAATTCTGGGACTACAACAAACCCTTAATCTGACATGTGTCAAAATAGAGAGAGACACACAAGCGAAGAATAAAAAAAGGATAGAATCACTTCCTACACAAAAACAATGAATCTAATATATTAATTTAATACGTTTGTCTGTGACACGACAATTCTGCTGCAAAAGCATCCTATGGTAGAACCGGCCTCTGCATTTTCTATGGCAAAACCGGCCTCTTTATAATTTTGGCGCTACGGGTCGTGGTGGCGAAGAGACACACGCCAACCATCGATCGCGTTTGTCAGTCCGTCTATCTTTATCTTACTTTAACTTACTTTAAGTTACCATGGGGGGGGAGAGGAATAAATATGTGATAAAGTGAGTTAGGAGCGTTGGATCGGGAATCGGACGGGTGGAATGATGTTTTTCAGGGGTAAGTATCGTGTTGGGGTAAAAGTGGTGAGTTGGG
>Ga0209611_10012425_pt1 | contig 11974 bp, 8 predicted proteins | sample S1TSphgellanicum_3_FD_187693 | JGI IMG/M metagenome (GOLD analysis project Ga0209611, IMG submission 187693) | Host-associated microbial communities from peat moss isolated from Minnesota, USA - S1T2_Fc - Sphagnum magellanicum MG (SPAdes) (version 2) | ecosystem: Host-associated > Plants > Peat...
TCGCTCGGCGATCGAAGCCGGCAAGCGAATCAGTGTCATTGCCAACGAGACGCGACCGTTCTTGCAGGGTGCCCGTCTCACCGCATGGGAGCTTCGAGAGTCAAATATCCCGGTGACGCTGATCACCGATGGCATGTCAGGCCATCTCATGGCGCGGGGAAGCATCGATGCCGTGATCGTAGGCGCTGACCGCGTTGCCGCTAACGGTGACGTCGCCAACAAGATCGGTACGTACATGGTCGCTACCATGGCAAGGCGCCATGGCATCCCGTTCTACGTGGCCTGCCCTTCATCGACCATCGACATGTCGACGCGTTCGGGCGCAGACATCCCGATCGAGGAGCGCAGCCCGCATGAAGTGACAGGCTACGGCGACACCCGCTGGGCGCCCGATGATATCGAGGTCTTCAATCCGGCCTTCGATGTCACGCCCGCAGAACTTGTAAGCGCCCTGATCACCGAGAAAGGTGTGATCCACGCGCCTGACCCGACGCAGCTCAAGGCCACCTTCCAGTCTTAGAAGGCGAGTGATCGAGCTCGGCGTAGTGCCTGAAAATTCCGTCCTGGTTAAAGGCAATACGCCGCTTAGAGCCAAGGTATGCGCGGATCTGCGGCAGGTCCATGACGCGCTGGTGAAGCGCTTGGATGCGGGGACATTTCTTCAGTGTGCGTGCGCTGGCCTTGGGTAGCGCATACCTAAGGCCGTCGATGATCTGAAAAAGCGAGAGATCGGCGTAGCTCACCTGCTTGCCCGTAAGCCATGCATCACGTGCCGTCTCGCGCGCCAGGATCTGCTCGAAATAGCCCAGAAATTTCGGCATGCGATGCTTGATGAAATCAGCGCTGCGCCGCTTCGCTGCCGCCTTTTGCTGTTCATAGTAAAGGCCGCTTGCGATCGGGTGATGCGTGTCGTGGATTTCGACCACGAGATCGGCGATGGTCAACTGCAGTTGGTGGGTCCAGATCCGCTTGACGGTGGAGTTGGCGCAAAGCGTGTGTCGCATCGACAGGAATTGCAGGATGTTGGCAGTTTGCGCGATGAAAAGCCGCCCCGCCTTCAGACACGGCAGTGCGAAAGGAGGTGTTGCAAGCGTTCTTCGGGCGAGCAGGTTTGCAAGCGCTGCTTCTCCCTCACGACGCGCGACATCGTCGTAAGCCGCGCCACAGTATTCCAGCGCGAGGCGGACGAACTCGCCGCGCCCCTGGATCGATGGCCAGTAGAAAAGCTGATATTTCATGACCGTCTCCGCTTGCCGATGCCGATTCGAGCGCGCCAAAAAATTGATCGTAGCATTCGCGTTGCCAGCGCTTGCGGACGCGTGTTGCAGGCATAGAACATGCGCCTAGGAGTATCAGCTTGGGCGAGGGTGCCCGGCACCACAAAGGAGCGTGAAATGAACAACGATTTCGATTTACATGAAGATGCGTATCGGCGCCATTTCGACGAAGAGTACGGGGTTCTTGGCGACAGCTACGACGACTATGCGCCGGCCTATCGCTACGGCTCGACGCTTGCCGCCGACCGCCGCTACAACGGCGCCGGCTGGGACATGATCGAGCCTGAGGCGCGCACCGACTGGGAATCGCGCTATCCCGACAATACGTGGGAGCGCTTTAAGGCGGCGATTCGCCACGGCTGGGAACGCGTAACCAATACTGTCTAGTCTCGGTCTCGACGCTCACAACAAGGCCCTGGCTGCGCAAGCAGCCAGGGCCTTGTTGCGCAGTGGCAGGTCGAAATGACGGGTTGTCTCGCACTTGTGATCAGGCTACATTCGCGCATTCGCATTGATACTCGCGGCCTCGTTTGAACGATATGACGGTCAGGCAAACCCCCATGAGCGCTGGCGCGCGCGGCCGTCGCGAGCGCATGCTGGCTTTCCTTGCGTGCGCGATTGCGGTCCTGTTCCTGGTCTACGTCGGCATGCTGGTACCGCTTTTGGGGGGGCTTTTGTCCTATTCCCTGATCGCCGCCGGGGTGCACCGACTGGCTGCAGGAACCATCGCCCCGAAACATGCCAAGCTTGTCGCCGGACTGTCATTTCTGGTCGGGCTGGTTGCCATCATTGGTCTTTTGCTTGCCAGCTTGCACGTGGTCTTGCACGACGGTGCAGGCTTTCACGAACTGATCGTGCGCATGGCCGATATCATCGCCTCGGCGAGGGGCTGGTTGCCGCAAAGCGTCAACGATGCGCTACCGCAAAGCGACGCCATGCTTTCCGAAAGCGTGGGCTGGCTGAAGGGACACGCTGCCGAGCTCGGCGGCATGAGCCTGGACGTGCTCAAGCAAGTCGGCTATGCGCTGATCGGCGTTCTGCTTGGCGCCTTGATCGCGCTTGCACACCGCGATGAAGACGCCAGGTTTGGTCCCGCGAGCACGGCACTCATGGTCCAATTGGGCTCGCTAAGGACGATGTTCGTGCGCGTCGCGTCGGCGCAAGTCAAGATCTCCGCTGTCAATACCACGCTTACGGCGATCTACCTGATGATCGTCCTGCCCCTTTTTGGCGTGCACCTGCCCCTGACCAAGACCTTGACTGCGGCCACCTTTGTCGCCGGCATGATTCCGGTCGTTGGCAACCTCTTGTCGAACACCGCGGTGACTGTCATCAGCTTTGGCTATTCGCTACCGGTCGCGGTCGCGTCACTTCTTTTTCTGATTGGCGTACACAAGCTCGAATATTTCCTCAATGCGCGCATTGTCGGCCATGAAATCAATGCCCGGTCGTGGGAAATTCTGCTCGCCATGGTGTTTCTAGAGCGCATCTTCGGGTTGCCAGGGGTCGTGATCGCACCGATCTTCTACGCGTGGCTCAAGTACGAGTGGCATGTTTGGGACACGCCCGAACGGTTGAAGGCCATCGAGCCGGTGGCTGCGCGGTGAGTAGCGCCGGCGCAACCCGGGCCGGCTTTCAAAAGGCTCTTTGCCGTCGTCGGGATTTGGCGTATTATCGCAACTGACGTGTATCGTCTGGGCATGCGAAGTTGGACCGCAGCCCTTCGGGTAGGCAGTCCCTGGCATCCGGACCGACCTTCATCCCCGACGCCTCTTCAATAAAAACACTGTCGGCTGGCCGCAGCGAATGCGCGATGAGAAGCGGGAACGTCCGCAGCGCAGCGCTATGACGTGCGCCGAATTTCGAGCCTTTGTTTGACTTGCTCCCCTCGGAGCCGCATGAACACATCAGAAGCTAAGAAAGTGCTGGAAACGGCGCTGCTGTGCGCGCAGGAGCCTCTTGCGCTCAACGATCTGCGGCGCCTTTTTAATGATGAACTCAACGCTGACACCTTGCGTGTGCTGCTTGACGAGCTGCGCGAGGACTGGAGCGATGGCGGACTTGAACTCGCGCGACTATCGGCGGGGTGGCGCTTTCAGAGTCGCAAGGACATGCAGGATTATCTTGGGCGATTGAATCCCGAACGGCCGCCGCGCTATTCACGAGCCGTGATGGAAACGCTGGCCATCATCGCTTACCGTCAGCCCGTAACGCGAGGCGATATCGAAGACATTCGCGGCGTCACGGTGTCAACGCAGGTCGTAAAAGCGCTCGAGGAGCGCGGCTGGGTGGATGTCATCGGCCACCGCGATGCGCCCGGGCGTCCGGGCCTTTATGCCACCACCCGGGCATTTCTCGATGATCTGGGTTTGCGTTCGCTTGATGAACTGCCGCCGCTGTCAGACGCGGGCGGTGATGACTTTTCGGCCAGCCTTGGCCCAACCCTAGAACAGAAGGTGATTGATTTTGCGCCGACTCCACCGCCATCCGCTGCGCAGACCCCGTCCTAAGGACGGCGCGCCAGGCGAGCCGCAAATCTCGTCGGATCCCCAGGCCCAGCCGCAGGGAACTCCCGTTGCCGCAGTTGGCACAGATGCGCAGCAACGACCGCAGGGCAAACGTCCGCGCGGGCGTGGCAAGCCGCAGCGTCCGCCGCGGCCAGCGCATCAGGCTGCGAAGAACGGCAACCCGGGTGCTCCGATCGCGCCGACCTTGCGGCTTGAGCGAGAAGCATGGCGGCTGCAGGACGAACTCGAGGGCGTGGTCTGGCTGGAAGAACCGCTGCCACCTTCTGAAACTGAAGTGGCAAACGCGGACTTCAACATCGATGAGGATGAATACGACGAAGAAGAGCTCGACGACCTGGCAGCGCTCGAGGATCAGCCCCCGCCGGGCTTTGTCGATCATGGGCACTCGCGCGTCCTGAAGCGTCCGCCGCGGCGCGTCTCGACTGTTCCGGTCGATCCTGACGAAGCGCCAAAGCTGCATAAGGTTCTGGCCGACGCGGGCCTTGGCTCACGACGCGAGATGGAAGAGCTGATTATTGCTGGCCGCGTCTCGGTCAATGGCGAGCCGGCGCATATCGGCCAGCGCATCAATGCTGACGATCTGGTCAGGATCAATGGCAAGCTCTTGCAGCGTCGCGTTGCCGCGCGCGCGCCAAGGGTCTTGCTCTACCACAAGCCTGCGGGCGAGATCGTGAGCCACGACGATCCGGAAAAGCGACCCTGCGTCTTCGACAAGCTGCCCGTCTTGCGCAGCGCCAAATGGCTCGCCATCGGGCGCCTTGATTTCAACACCGAGGGCCTTTTGATATTGACCACGTCAGGTGATCTGGCCAATCGGCTTGCCCACCCGCGCTATGGTTTTGACCGTGAATATGCGGTGCGCGTCCTAGGCGAGATGGACGACGAAAAGCGCAAACAGCTGACTGAAGGCGTCGAGCTTGAAGACGGTCCGGCGTCCTTTAGCAGGCTGGAATTTGCCGGTGGCGAAGGTGCCAACCAATGGTACAACGTGGTCATCTCCGAAGGACGCAATCGTGAAGTGCGGCGCATGTTCGAAGCCGTCGGATTGACCGTCAGCCGGCTGATTCGCGTGCGCTATGGCGATGTTCCCCTGCCGCGCAAGCTTGGCCGTGGGCGCTGGGAAGAATTGCCGGCGGCAACCGTGCAGCACTGGTGCGCGGAACTCGGACTTGGCAAATTGGCCGCGGCCAAGGGCAATGGCGGCCAAAGGCCCCAGGCCAATGGTGCGAGGCCGCCGCGCAAGTCGGGCAAGCGCAAGGGTCCGCCCAACGGTAACAACATGGCGCAAGCGCCGCACGGGCAACGCGGCAACGGTGGCCCGCCTGGACCGCGTGGCGGCCCAAGGCCGCCGGGAAATCCGGGCAATGGCCGCCGTGCCGAAGGGGCGGCGGATGTGCCCCGCGGCAAGATCGACCCGCTGCGCACGGCGCTCGGCTTTTCTGGCTCCCAGGGACCTTCAGGCCAGGGCCGGCCCGGTTTTTCGAGGAAGCGCCGCCCCGGCTAAAGCGCCGCCCCGCTATTGCTAAAAAAGGGAATTTCCCATATAATTCAAAGGCTAAATTACGGGCGACTGAATAACGTCGCAAGCAACAAGAAAAAGTGGGCGGCTCGCCCATTTTTTTTTCTGTAAAGCAAACGGAACGGCGGCATGTGTTACGACGGCCCGCATTTGATAGCGGGCAACGGGTGAGGCGGTTTTGCAGGCGATGCAACAGGTGATCGAGACGGCCCTTGCAGGGCTCGGATATGAACTGGTGGACATTGAACGCGCGCCAGGCGGGCTTTTGCGCGTGTTCATCGATGCCCAAGCAGGCATCACCATCGACGACTGTGAACGTGCGAGTCATCAACTGTCGCATGTATTGACCGTCGAAAACGTGGGTTATGACCGGCTTGAGGTTTCGTCGCCGGGGCTTGATCGGCCGCTTAAGCGGCTCGGTGATTTCACCCGCTTTGCGGGCCAGGAAGCGTCGGTCAAGTTGCGCTTGCCAGTTGACGGGCGCAAGCAGTTTCAGGGTGTTCTTCGGGCGCCGGCTGAAGACGGCGCCGAAGGCAAACTCGGGTTGATTTTTGAGGGCAAGGACGGTAGCGAGCAAGTGCTCGAATTCGTTCTGGCTGACGTGGACAAGGCGCGCCTTGTGCCGCGTATTGATTTCAGGAGCAACAAACGATGAGTCGGGAAATTCTTCTGCTGGTAGACGCGCTTGCGCGTGAGAAGAACGTCAGCAAGGAAGTGGTCTTCGGAGCACTCGAGCAGGCGCTCGCCCAGGCAATGAAAAAGCTTTTCGAGGGCGAAGTCGACATTCGCGTCGCGGTTGATCCGACAACCGGCGCGACCGAGGCGTTCAGGCGCTGGCAGGTCGTGCCCGATGAGGCCGGCCTTGAGTTTCCCGATCGCCAGGAACTGCTCTCCGAGGCGCGTGAGCAGATTCCTGATGTCGAAGTCAACGAATTCATCGAAGAGCAGCTTGAGCCGGTCGAATTTGGCCGTCGCTTCGCGCAAGACACGAAGCAGGCCGTGCTGCAGAAGATCCGCGATGCCGAGCGTGAACAGATTCTGGCTGACTTCCTCGCGCGTGGCGAGAGCATCGTCACGGGGACGGTCAAGCGCATGGACAAGGGCGACGTCATCGTCGAAGCCGGCCGGGTCGAGGCGCGCTTGCGCCGCGATCAGATGATCCCGAAGGAGAATCTGCGCGTTGGAGATCGCGTGCGCGCCTACGTCCTGACGGTCAACCGCGACGTGCGCGGCCCGCAATTGATGCTCTCGCGCACTGCGCCCGAGTTCATCATGAAACTGTTCGAGCTCGAAGTGCCGGAGATCGAGCAGGGGCTGTTGCAGATCAAGGCGGCGGCGCGCGATCCGGGCGTGCGCGCCAAGATCGCCGTGTTCACGACCGATCGCCGCATCGATCCGATCGGAACATGCGTGGGCATGCGCGGCTCGCGGGTCCAGGCGGTGCGCAACGAGCTCGGCGGCGAAAATGTCGACATCGTGCTCTGGTCGGAGGATCCGGCGCAGTTCGTCATCGGCGCGCTCGCGCCGGCCAACGTCTCATCGATCGTGGTCGACGAGGAAAAGCACTGCATGGACGTCGTCGTCGACGAGGAAAACCTGGCGATCGCAATCGGTCGCAGTGGCCAGAACGTGCGCCTCGCATCGGAATTGACCGGCTGGCAGATCAACATCATGACGCCGGAAGAATCAGCGCAGAAGTCGGAGCAGGAAACCGGCAAGACGCGCCAGTTGTTCATCGACAAACTTGACGTCGACGAGGAGGTCGCTGACATATTGGTGCAAGAAGGTTTTGCGAGTCTTGAAGAAGTCGCCTATGTGCCGATCACCGAGATGATGGAAATCGACGCTTTCGATGAGGATACCGTCAACGAATTGCGCAATCGCGCCCGCAACGCCTTGCTCACCGAAGCCATCGCGACCGAGGAAAGAAAAGAGCATGCCGCAGAGGATCTCCTCGCGCTCGAGGGCATGGATTCGGAACTTGCAGCGAAGCTTGCGGACGGCCAGGTCAGGACCCGTGACGATCTGGGCGATATGGCCGTCGATGAACTGGTCGACATGACCGGCATCGATAACGAACGCGCCAAGTCGTTGATCATGAAGGCCCGGGAACACTGGTTCGCGCAGCAGTAGGAAACAAGCAGCACAGACCCACTTATCGAGGAATTGCATGCCAAGTAACAACGTTGCTCAATTTGCAGCGGAACTTAAGGTACCGGCCGCCGTGCTGCTCGAACAGCTGCGCGCCGCCGGTGTGGAGAAGCGCACGGCAGAAGATGCGCTTTCCGAAAACGACAAGGCCCAGTTGCTTGAGGCGCTGCGTCGCGCGCACGGCGCGCAGGACATCGAGAAGAAAAAAATCACCTTGACGCGCAAGCAGACCTCCGAGATCAAGCAGGCGGATGGTAGCGGCAAGGCGCGCACGATTCAGGTCGAAGTGCGCAAGAAGCGTGTCTTCGTCAAGCGCGACGAGACGCCGGAGGTGCCGCCGGCGGCGGTGCTGGTCGAGGCGCCGGTCACGGCCCCTGTCATCGATGAAGAGCAGCGCAAGCTGCGCGAAGAAGAGGCCCGCCGCCAGGCCGAGCTGATTTCGCGCCAGGCCCAGGAAGCACGCGAGAAGCAGGAGCGTCTGGAACGCGAACGACTCGCTGCCGAGGAACGGGTGCGCCTTGAAGCCGAGGCCCTGGCGCGCCGCAGTGCGGCTGCTGCGACCCCCGATGAGGCGCTCGAAGTCCGCCGTGCCGCGCAGGAAGCCGAGTCGCGGGCAAAGGAAGAAGCCGAAGTGCGTGACACGGCGCGCCGGGCGGTTGAAGCTGAAGTGGCGGGCATTAACCGCCTCATGGCGAGCAAGCGCGCCAAGGCGCCGCCTCCTCCTGCTGCCGCACCCGTGCTCGCAGCGGTCGTCGCGCCCATCGAAGGCACCTTGCACAAGCCGGCAGCCAAGACGACCGGAGCAGATGCCAAAAAGGATGACAAGAAAGAGAAGAAGCAGGTCAAGTCTGCTGCGCTATCTTCGACGTGGCAAGACGACGCTGCAAAGCGCAGGCTGATCAAGACCCGCGGCGACAATTTCGGTACGGGCTGGCGTGGTCCCAAGGGTGGCAGCCGGCACAAGCACGCCGACGATGCCTCCAATACCTTCCAGGCGCCGTCTGAGCCGATCGTGCGCGACATCCACGTGCCCGAAACGATTACGGTGGCTGATCTCGCGCACAAGATGTCGGTCAAGGCCTCCGAGGTCATCAAGCAACTGATGAAGCTTGGCCAGATGGTCACGATCAACCAGGTGCTCGATCAGGAAACGGCAATGATCCTGGTTGAGGAAATGGGACACACAGCCAGTGCTGCCAAGCTTGACGATCCTGAAGCGCTCCTGAGCGAAACCGACGTTCCCCACGACGTCGAGTCGGTGTCGCGGGCGCCGGTTGTGACCGTCATGGGGCACGTTGACCACGGCAAGACGTCCTTGCTCGACTATATCCGCACGACACGCGTGGCCAGTGGCGAAGCCGGTGGCATCACGCAGCACATCGGGGCCTATCACGTCGAGACGCCGCGTGGCTCGGTGACCTTTCTTGACACGCCGGGCCACGAGGCCTTTACCGCCATGCGCGCGCGCGGTGCCAAGGCCACCGATATCGTGATCCTGGTGGTTGCCGCAGACGATGGCGTCATGCCCCAGACCAAGGAAGCGATTGCGCACGCGCGCGCGGCCAATGTGCCACTTGTGGTTGCCATGAACAAGATCGACAAGCCTGACGCCAATCCCGAGCGCGTCAAACAGGAACTCGTCGCCGAAGGCGTGGTTCCCGAGGAGTACGGTGGCGAATCGCCGTTTGTGGCGGTCTCAGCCAAGACCGGCGAGGGCATCGACTCGCTGCTGGAAAACGTCCTGTTGCAAGCCGAAGTGCTTGAGCTCAAGGCGCCCAAGGACGCCCCGGCCAAGGGACTCGTGATCGAAGCCAAGCTCGACAAGGGCCGCGGTCCGGTTGCGACCATCCTGGTCCAGTCGGGGACGTTGCGCCGCGGCGATATCGTGCTCGCCGGATCAAGTTTCGGTCGCGTTCGCGCCATGCTCGACGAGGCCGGCAAGGCGGTGCAGGAGGCCGGCCCGTCGATCCCTGTGGAGATCCAGGGTCTGACCGAGGTGCCCGCGGCAGGTGAAGAGGTGATCGTGCTTGGCGACGAGCGCAAGGCACGCGAGATCGCGCTTTTCCGCCAGGGCAAGTTCCGCGACGTGAAGCTCGCCAAGCAGCAGGCGGCCAAGCTCGAGAACATGTTCGAACAGATGGGCGAGGGCGAGGTCAAATCGCTCGCGATGATCGTCAAGGCGGATGTCCAGGGTTCGCAGGAGGCGATCGTCCATGCCATGAACAAGCTCTCGACGAGCGAAGTCAAGGTGCAGATCGTGCATGGCGCCGTGGGTGGTATCACCGAGTCGGACATTAACCTCGCCATCGCATCGAAAGCCGTCGTCATCGGATTTAACGTTCGTGCCGACCAGTCCGCACGCAAGCTCGCCGAGAGCAACGGCATCGATATCCGCTACTACAACATCATCTATGACGCCGTCGATGACGTGAAGGCGGCGATGTCGGGGATGCTCTCGCCTGAGAAGCGTGAACAGCAGATCGGTCTTGTCGAGATCCGCCAGGTATTTCGCATTCCCAAAGTCGGCGCGGTTGCGGGCTGCATGGTGCTCGAAGGAACCGTGCGTCGCGGCGCCTTGGCGCGTCTATTGCGCGATAACGTCGTCACCTGGACGGGCGAGCTCGATTCGCTCAAGCGCTTCAAAGACGACGTCAAGGAAGTCAAGGCGGGGTTCGAATGCGGTCTGTCGCTTAAGAACTACGACGACATCCAGGAAGGCGACCAGCTCGAGGTGTTCGAAGTCCAGGAAGTCGCCCGAACGCTCTAGCACCAGCCTCGTGCCAGAAGGAGCCGCCCTGTGCGGCTCTTTTTTTGCCGAAAATAGGTAGAACCACGAGCAAAAAGGCGAGGGCGCGCCCTTTCCGACAAAAAAGTGCGTTTTGCAATCAACCGATCGCAAGGTCCGTGCGTTAAGCACCTAACCCTCGAGCCGGGGACACGGTGCGGGCGATGTCCGCCACCGAATTGAAAAAAAGGGGTTTCGTTCCATGCCGGCGTCAGCTGTCCCGTCCGTCTTGGCTGAAAAAAGTCGCTTCAGGCCGTTCGCGCCGCTGCCGATCTCCGGGTCGGAATGGGCGGTGATCGGACTTGTGCTCGCCGTCGCCGCAATTTTGCGTTTTGCCGGGCTCGGTGCCCAGCCACTTTGGCTTGACGAGGGTTATTCCTGGTGGGACGCGCAGCAATCGATGCGCGATTTGTGGAATCTCGTGCCGCAGTGCGATCCCCATCCACCGCTCTATTTCGCCATGCTCAAGGGCTGGATCGACAGCTTTGGCGACGGCGCTTTTGCAATGCGGGCATTATCGGCGCTGCTTGGCATAGCGACCACCCTGGTCGTGATTCTGGCCGGCCGCGAGATCGATCGCAAGGTCGGCTGGCTCGCCGGCCTGATGTTCGCCCTGACGCCGTTTCAGGTCGAATTTGGCCATGAGGCGAGGCCGTATACGCTTTTCTGCTTCGGTGCTTCGCTGGTGCTTTTTGGCGGCTTGCGCATCGCGCGCATCTCGCGTGCGCGCAAGGGCAAAACCGGGACCGAGCTGAGCCGAAACGAAGACATCGATGGCACCCGGCGCCAGGCTCTGGTCGGAGGCGTTGCGCTAACGACGGGCTGCGTCATCGCGCTTTGGGCCAACAATACTTCGGTGCTGGTGGTGCTGGCACTGGCCAGCGCCCTTGGTGTCCTGCTGCTTGTCGATCGCGACGCACGCTGGCTCTTCAAACCCCTGGTGCTGGCCACCCTGCTCGTGCTGGCGTTGTGGTTACCCTATTTTCCGGTGCTGCTTGAGCAGGCGCGTGGCGTTTCCTCGGACTTCTGGATTCCCAAGCCGGAAGGGTGGCGCTTTGCCAATGAATTGCGCTTTGTCGTCAGTCTGAACTCATTTGATGGCGTCTGGTGGGGTGTGGTCGCGCTCGCGGGCGGCCTCGCGCTGATGGCCCGCCTGGGCCGCTGGCGCGAGGCGCTGGTGCTGGGCTCGCTTGTCGCTTTGCCGGTGCTCCTGAATTACGGCATCAGCATGACGGTCAAGCCGATCTTCATCGCGCGCGCCCTGATTGGCGTCGCACCGGCGGTTGCCGTGCTGCTTGCAGCTGCGGTCATGCTGATCCGCGCTCCGGCCTTAAGGCGTGGCGCCTTCGCCTTGGTCCTGACCGCCCACGTGGCGGCACTTGCCGTGTGGTATTCGAATTACCAGGGCAAGGAGCCTTGGGATCGGATCGCAAGCCAGGTGGTGGCCTCCGACGACCACAGGACGCCTGGCCAGAATGCCATCGTGCTGGTTGCCGCCAATGAACTTGCCTTGCCCTTGTCGCATGCATTGGAAGAAATGCATGTCACCCTGCCAATGCAAGGCGCGCCTGCAAACTTCCCCTCTCCCGGGCTCGATGCGCGCTATCCGTCTGGCAAGTGCGCGCCTTCGGTGATGGGACAGGATCTGTCGAGCATCGGTCAGGCGGTGCGTGGTCACTCGGTGGTGTATTTCATCACGCGGCGCAACAACGTC
>Ga0209611_10012426_pt1 | contig 11974 bp, 6 predicted proteins | sample S1TSphgellanicum_3_FD_187693 | JGI IMG/M metagenome (GOLD analysis project Ga0209611, IMG submission 187693) | Host-associated microbial communities from peat moss isolated from Minnesota, USA - S1T2_Fc - Sphagnum magellanicum MG (SPAdes) (version 2) | ecosystem: Host-associated > Plants > Peat...
CCATGCAGTTCCATGCAACAATGATGGGGCGTCGTCACAACAAGTCGGTTGATGCAATTATGCCTGAAATCCAGGATTAGATCAAGATTGCACACTAGTTAGACAACCTCCTTTCACATTACAGAACAATTCATTCAAGATAACCTTACAAACATTATTATCACACCTATTAACCTTTGTACTATAGCCCACTATCACATTTTTCACCCCTTACACTATAGCCTATAAAAAAAAACTATTTAAAATTATTTTATGTAAAAAAAAAAACAAAAGTTTGCCCATTAAACATGAAAATTATGCAAGAAACATATATCACTCAATATGTTATAAAGAATAACCATGAATTATTATTTTCTTATTTTATGTTTTGCATTTAAGGTTAAGCTTTTCTAAGGTCATCCCAAAATAACACATGTATTTTAATGTGAAAACATAAGAGAACATACCTTTTTTATATAGTTTGTAATATGGGATTCACAAACAAAGCATATGGGTTAAATCTTTTAGTTGTTTTTTAGTTGCAAATTGAGTTACAACTATAGAAAGATTTCCCCACATGTTTTGTGCCTATTTTTCATTATGTAAGTTATAAAATAAAACTAATGATTACATTATAAATAAATATGTGAATTAATTATTTCATATTATTTTTTTGAAATAGTGAATTGAATTATTTATTTGAATTAATTTACCATTTAGCTAGTTATCTTTCTTAATTAATTAAATTCATAATTTTTGTGAGTTTAGGAACTAAAATAATTAATACCAGACAATTAATTGATTAATTAATATTTTAAATTCATTTCAAATAACTAATTACTTGATTTCAAATAATTTTCCAAGTTGATCTTATTATTCAACAAGAAATATTTCGTTTAAAAACAAATGCACAATATGAATTGAATATTCCTTGTTTACATTCCTCTCATGTATAATTTATTGTCATTCAATCATTGAATACTCATTATTTAAAATTACATTTTCAAGACATCTTCCTTAATTCAAATTTATTAACATCCCATATCATTTGTTTAAATGAAACAAATATTGAAAATATTCATGATAACCAAATTTGAAATTTTGTCTTATAATCAACATGGAATGACAATGCTTCATGACAAAACAATGTTTTAATTAGAAAACATAACAATGAAAAATTCTAGAATTGAATTCATTGAAGTTTTTTAGAATAAAAACACACAATAAGAATATTCAACTTATTAAAATTTCATAGTACTACTTGTATGTTGAATTTATGCTCCAATTGCATCCTTTCCAATCTTGTTTAATTGAATCATAATGTCAAAAGAGTTATGATGTTTTGTCCAACCTTTAATCAATGCCAACCATTGGAGAAGTGGCACATTGATTCCTTTTTAGTTTAATCCAAATCAACCACAAAGGTTCCATTCCTAAATTTATGAAATTGTTTCAAATTGATAATATTAATTGTATGATCAAATTTCATTTTCAATCCCTTAACCTCCAATTTTTTCACAATTCTTCTTTTCAAGAGTTTTTTTTATGTTCCCTCCCTTTGGTAATCAGTGTTGACCATTAGCGCAATGCCAAATGGTTTTTTTTTTTCAATTTAATAGGCCACAATGGCTAGCCAAATGGTCTTGTAGTCGTGTTGGTAAGTACCAATGGGGACCAATTGGGTGAGAAATAATCTCAAAATCCTCCCAATATTCATGGCAAATTCTATAGCAAATTGGAATTTTTGAATTATTAAATGTTCATATCCATGCTTGTCTGTTCAACTTGTAATTCCAATTCCATCCCACCCAATTATGTTTGGTTTGATTCTTGATGTCAATAAGTTATGGGTACTCACTCCCCCCTTCAATTGATGCTAGCACGTGGATTTTTTATGAGTTTCATCCAAATTAGCTGTGGTTAATAGGTGGATGCACTTGTAGTTGTGGAAATGTTCATCAAGGGGGGCTATTTGGGTGAGAAAAAATGCAAGGCCCTCCAAATTCTCATGGAAGATTATGCAACATTACAATATTTTGAAATAATTAATTATTAAAAGTTCATATTACTAATTGTATGTTCAATTTCTTGTTCCAATTCCATCCTATGCAATTCTATTTGGGTTCAATTCATTATGTCAAATTTTTTTTTGATGTTTCCACTCCCCCTTCAATCAATGTTGACCATTAGAATAATGCCACATGGAGCTTTTTGAATTTAAACCAAATTGGCCATCAAGGTTAGGTGGATAGACTTGTAGTTGTGTTGGTAGGGTTCAATTGGGGTGACAATTTGGGTGAGAATTTATTTATCATTGTAAATAACTCATTATGTTATGGTAGAATGTGGGTCCAATTGGTAAAATGCCAAACCCAAATCCCTTCCATTTTCATGGTAGATTATGGTGTAATTTAATTTTTGAATCAATGAACTGATCAAACTAGTTGCATTTTCATAGTCCTTTGATTATCAATATTTTGTTTCAAATTTCACCTCCTCAATTCTATTTCAAAGATTTTTTCAAAATAAGTTTTATATCTTTATTAATAAATCATTATGATATGGTATAATGTGGGTCCAATTGGGTGAATACCAAAACCAAATCCCTCCCATTCTCATGGCATATTTTCACATAATGTATTTCATTAATTATATCATTACAATATATCATCATGGTTAGGTTTCACAAGGTTTCCTATTTTTTGCAACATGTCCACACAACCTTACATGTGAACACTTTTCCCTTTATGGAATTGTGAACAAATTCATTCAAAATAACCTTACAAACACTATTATCACACTCTTAACCTTCATACTATAGCCCACTGTCACATTTCTCATCCTTTGCACTATAGCCTACAAAAGAACTATTCTAAACTATTTTATGTAAATAAAGAACAAAAGTTTGCCCATTAAACATGAAAATTATGCAAGAAACACATATCACTCAATATGTTATAAAAAATAATCACGATTTTTTTATAAAAAATTTATGTTTTGCCTTTAGGATTAAGCTTTTATAAGTTCATCCCAAAATGACACATGTATTTTAATGTGAAAACATAAGAGAACATGCCTTCTTGATATAATTTGTAATACGGAATTCAAAAACAAAGCATATGGGTTGAATCTTTTAGTTGTTCCTTAGTTGCAAATTTAGTTGCAACTATAAAAAGATTTCCCCACATGTTTTGTGTTTATTTTTCATTATGTAAGTTATACAATTAAATTAATGATTACATGATAAATAAATATGTGAATTAATTATTTAATATTATTTTTTTGAAATAGTGGTTTGAATTTAAAATTTTAGATAAATAATTATCAAAAAAATTTATCTGATTTATGAGAAATAATTATCTAAAACATCAATTTTTGAATTGAATATATCATAATTAATTATTTGGATTGATTATTTGAATTAATTAACCATTGAACTAGTTATCTAAATTAAAAAGTTTAATTCATATAATCAGTTAGTTCAGGAATTAAAATAATTAATATCAGAAAAAATATTATTTTAATTAAAGAAATAAAATTTTATTTGAATTATTCAATATAATGTACTTGTTAGTTATTTCAAATAATTAATTATTTGACTTCAGATAATTTGTTATATGATGATTAATTATTTAAATTCATATAATTAGTCATTTATTATTTGAATATTTGAAAAATATTAATTATTTTAATTAATTAATGAACCAATTATATGAGTCAAAGTTATTTATAATCCATAATAATTAATTTCCAATTTAATTAATTAATTGATAAAAATAAGGAAATTACACATTAATTAATAATTTTAAATTCTTGAAAAAAATTCATTACTTAATATTAATATGAATTTAGGTAAAAAACATCAAGGTATAAATAGGCATATACATAGGTACTTTGAATTGAATTTTTAATATAATATACACATTGCTTTTAGCTTCACATCTAAATTAATTATATGAATTACATATATCTATTCATATTAATAATAAATTATTTATTATAATCAATAAGTTCATAATAAGTGTAAATATATTAAACATAGTTAATATTTAATAATAAAATTATTGGAACAATAATTTTTCATAAAACCTTACATATGAATATGTATCCTTATTAAATTATAAGTAGTTGCACTATAGTTATAACATAATTGAATAGTAGTACTTTAGTAGTGTTACACTAGTGGCCTTACTAATTGTATCAATGGGAATCATAATTGAAAATTAATTGCAAATGCATCCCATAATGGGTTGTGGAAATGTAAACATATGACACAATCACATGTATGTACATTGTACACTAATTGTAACATAATTGTTGTTTTAGTGGCACATTTAGAATAGTTTAAAATTAATTGCCACGTGCAATTACAATGTAATTCTTGAAAAAATATATATGTATGTATAATGTGTACAAATTACCATATGGAAGACTCCTTTTCAACTCATTTACAACTATAATACAACTAACTAATTTTCTAATATGACAATTTATTTATTAATACCCCATAGTTCCAAGAAGATAGTTGCAAATCATAATCTTTATAATGAAATCTTTCATTCCTTCAAATAAATAAATAAATAAGGAACACAAGAAAGATGCTCACCACACAAAGGTTGAGTCTTTTATCCTTTTAGATTTCTTTATTCATATAAATTTCCTTATCCTAATCCCTTACACACATCCTAGTTTTAAAAAATTCATCCATCCCTTATCCACTTGAATTAATTAACCTAGATGGTTTCACTGCATAGTATATAAAATATGGTAAGTAGGATATTTACCACTAATAATTATTAGGATGCTTTTCTAAGTAAAGTAGACTGGGATATTAATTAATATTATTTTTATTAAAATTCCTTCTAGAATTAACTTTTGATTATTTTGCCCATGAATGTAATTGACTGTATTCATGGTATTATCATCAAAACACACTTTCACTTTACAATTCATTTGAGATTATTGTGTTATTTAACAATAACTACCATTTAGTGACAGTATTATCATCTCCTAACACCCATAGTGTTTAACCAACATAAGATAATTTTGTACCCTTAACAATAGCGTCATAACTGCTATCATGGCAATCATGTTTAAGAATGTAGAAAGGAGCCAAATGAGGCAAGTGAACTTCCAATTGTAGCTCCATCTTCCCCTTGTTCACCATGGCTTGCAAGAGAACACTAGAGCCCATAGACGGCCCCAACATCTCCTCCCCATGCTCCTACAATAGCAAGTGCAACATGATTTTGCTCCCATTTTCAAGCTTAAGGGATGCACTTTCGCATACACATTGCACGTGGCTTCATAATGATCCATTATTATGGGTGGTGGGTCATCATCTTCTTTTTCTAGATTTGCAAGCAAACCAAACACCCTTCACACAGTCAAATTCAACTCACCATCATAGTGATGTGTGGACCACAAAGGCAACAATGGGAAACAAATAGAAAGAAAAAACCACAACTTGAATTTCAAAATACTTCTACCACATGCATTGGAAGCAATGTAGAGCTTGCTAATGCTACTGTTTAATAGATCCGAGAGTATGGAAATTGAGAAATAGATGACAATGTCATGACTTTTGCTTTTTGACTAAGTTGTTAATTGTAGTAGTAGAATCCTTTTGCGACCAAAGTTTGTCATTACATTTGCCAATGCAACAATGGCAGTGATGGCAAAGTTTGCCATGAATCCATTTGTAAGCTAGCAAGGCAAGCATAAACCCTAAAAAAAAATATCCTCACTTTTTGACATTTATAATAAACAATTTTGGCACAAGGTGATGCATAATTTAAAAGAATTTAGCCATTTTTGAAATAATAAGTGTCGGACCTTAATAGTAGTTACAATATACAAAACATCTTATTACATAAAATATATTATGTCTAGATGCCAACCCTTCAAAGTTCAAAGTAATGAAATTAGCTTACATAGGGAAAACAACATTTAATATTAATGGAATGACAATTCATTTTACATTTGGAATCCCTTTGAATAAAAATTTAAAAGAACTTAAAATATTAAGTGATGAAAGACGTGATACATTCATAAAAACTTATAAACTTCGATTATTGGTTATAGATGAAATATCATTGGTCGGTAAGATGTTCCTTGAAAAACATGTCCTCCTCATTTTAAATGATCAATTAATCCAAACAAAACTAATGGCCTTCATTATGAATTATTTATTAAGAAAAACATGCTAGTGGAATTATGCATAAGAAATTATGTGACATCATATGGTTTTGTTAATAGTGTAAATGGGATTTTCCAAGATTATACAAAAACTATTTTTAAACTACTAATATGGATACAATTTTAGGACTTTCAAATTGGATTAAACACAAGAATGAAAAATCATCACATTTATGAAAATTTCCTAAATCATGACAAAAGAGGTACATCAATCAAACAAAAAATTATGAAAATACAAATACATTCAGTAACCCTTTTCATACCATTACAAGAATCCAATTTCCTATTCAATTGATTGTAGCACATACTATGCATTGAACACATTTGATCATTTAGCACTTGATCCAATTGGAGTTACAAGACATTGTTTAACATACATTACTTTATTTAAAATTCGTTAAAAAGAAACATATACTTACTTTTGAATACATTGTCAATTTTCCAAACTGATTTCATTATTCAACAAGAAATGTTTTGTGTAAGAACAAATGCACAATATGAATTCAATATTCCTTGTTTACATTCCTACATGTATAATTTATTGTCATTCAATCATTGAATACTCATTATTTAAAATTACATTTTCAAGACATCTTCGCTAATTCAAATTTATTAACATCCCCTATCCTTTGTTTCAATGAAACAAATATTGAAAATATTCATGATAACCAAGAAAAAAAAATTTATTGGATAAATTTGAAATTTTCTCTTTTTATAATCAACATGGAACAACAATGCTTTATGACAAAATAATGTTTCTATTAGAAAACATAACAATTACAAATTCTAGAATTGAATTCATTGAAGTTTTTAAAATAGAAACACACAATAAGCATTATATGTAGTCACAATTTATAAACCTCCTCAAATGCAAGTAGACTATTTCAATTCAGTTTTAGAAAACATTTAAAAACCAACACATTTTGATTGTCCAATTGTAATAATAAGAGATTTTAACATAAACATGCTAATAAAAACAAATTAATCATTTTCATTCAAAATCTTATCAAAAATTATAATTTAAAACTCGCATTTTTCAAAAGCACAACAATTAATTATACTCAGATTGAACATATTCGAACTAATGCACCAACAATACAATGTTCCTTTGGACCAACAAAATCTTATTGGACAAATGACAAACTCATATATTTTGCAATCATATTACCATCTTTTATGCCACGTTTTTTTTCTTATTTTATCAAAGGGAAAGCGAATGGATTTGCAATGAATTCCATAAAAAAAAATTACATAAATTTATCATATTTAAAATCTTGAAAAAAAACAAGCATGAAAATGTTAAAGCTTTGACATCCATACAACAAATGATCAACATACAATATTAATGGTGCATTCACACTTGATGTTAAATCAATGTTAAATGAAAATCTAGGTGGCATCCTAGGTGACACCCAATCTTAAATGGGCGACAGCTTAATGTTAAGTCAGTGTTAGTTTAACATAAAATCTTCACAATAAGTAAGTTTAAGTCTTAAATGACTTAACACTAGAGTCGCTAACACCAAGTGTGAACATACCTTAAGCCTACCTGGGCAGATTCTGCCAAGCAAGTTAGGCCCTGTGTTCTCCCACGGGCTGCTTTTTGTAGAGCCTAGCAGAATATGCCAAGCTCTGTCCATTCCACGGGACAAAATGTACATGGCCGTGATAGCACCGCTAGAGGAGCAATTTGGTCGGATCCTACGTTCAGTTAGTCAATCGCGTTTTGTAGCCACAGCGGCCACCGAGAACCGAACACGTGTGCTCGACCCAGAAAATGCTTCCGTCAGCTTTCCTTCCAGCGAATGCGGCAATCCCCGTTGCGTCAACGACCATTGAGGCAATCCCCATTGCGTCAACGACCACTGAGTCAACGATGCATTGCGGCAACGACGCAAGACATCTTCAAGACATCTTCGCTAATTCAAATGTATTAACATCCCATATCCTTTGTTTAAATGAAACAAATATTGAAAATATTCATGATAACCAAGAAAAAAAATAATTTATTGGATAAATTTGAAAATCTGTCTTCTTATAATCAAGATGGAATGACAACGCGTCATGACAAAACAATGTTTTTATCAAAAAACATAACAATGACAAATTCTAGAATTGAATTCATTGAAGTTTTTGAAAATAAAAACACACAATAAGCATTATTTGTAGTCACAATTTATAAACCTCCTCAAATGCAAGTAGATTGTTTCGATTCAGTTGTAGAAAACGTTTTAAAACAAACACCTTTTGATTGTCCGATTGTAATAATAAGAGATTTTAACATAAACATGCTAATAAAAATGAATTAATCATTTTCCTTCAAAATCTTATCAAAAATTATAATTTAAAACTGACATTTTTAAAAAGCACAACAATTAATTATACTCAAATTGACCATATTTGGACTAATGCACCAACAATACAATGTTCCTTTGGATCAGCAAAATCTTATTGGACAAATCACAAACTTGTATATTTTGCATACATATTACCATCTTTCACGCCACATTTTTAAAAAAATCAAAGTAAAAGTAAATGGATTTGCAATGAATTCCATAAAAAAAAATTACATAAATTTATCACATATTTAAAATCTTGAAAAAAAACAATGAAAATTTTAAAGCTTTGACATCTGTACCACAAATGATCAACATACCACAGGATTAATGGTGCATTCACACTTGATGTTAAATCAATGTTAAATGAAAATCTAGGTGGCATCCTAGGTGACACCCAATGTTAAATGGGCGATAGCTTAATGTTAAGTGAATGTTAGTTTAAGATAAAATCTTCACAATAAGTAAGTTTAAGTCTTAAACGACTTAACACTAGGGTCGCTAACACCAAGTGTGAACACACCTTAAGCCTAGCTGGGCAGATTCTGCCACCCAAGTAAGGCGCTGTCTTCTCCCAAGCGCTCGTTTTTCTGGAGCCTAGCAGAATATGCAAGGCTCTGTCCATTCCAGAAAAGGGGGTAGTTTTTCTGGAGCCCAGCAGAATTTGCCAAGCTCTGTCCATTCCAGAAAAGCCGTAAGACGGGAACGCTAGAAAACCAGTTTGGCCCGCTTGGCCATGTTGCGACGGATGTAGTTTCGTGACCAAGGCGGCCAAGGAGACCCCGAACAAGTGTGCTCGACGCAGGAGACTGCTTGTGTATACATCAGATTTCTTCCCAGAGCTTGCGAGAACGAAGGGAAGCCTTCTTGTAAAAGCGCACAAGCAGTGACGGATTGCGGCAAACTTAGCGGCTCCACAAGCAGTGACGGATTGGCGCCAGACGAAGCGGCTCCACAAGCAGCGACGGATTGCGCCAGACGAAGCGGCTCCGGAAGAGGAGGACAACAAACTGTACAAGGTGTGCAGGAAGAATCGGAGTGGGAGATTCTGGAAATGGCTGCGTCCAGCCCAGCGCCTCAGCGAGTCATCGCTAGCGACGCACTCGCCAATGTCAGTCGCAACAAGTACATCCCCTCTCCCCTGTCTCTTTCTTTCTTCCTCTTCTTCTGGATTTCTCGCTCTCAGACAGACAGACAGACAGACAGAAAGACAGACAGAACTAGCTGAATTAATATATATATGAGTGGGATATTCTGGAAATGGCTGCGTCCAGCCCAGCGCCTCAGCGAGTCATCACTAGCGACGCACTCGCCAATGTCAGTCGCAACAGCTACATCCCCTTTCCCCTGTCTCTTTCTTTCTTCCTCTTCTTCTGGATTTCTCGCTCTTCCACAGACAGACAGACTTGCTGAATTCATAAATGAGATATTACTTTTCTAAGTTCCTATTTTTTTGAGCCAGAGGATTGCTTAACAAATCCATTTAAGGCAAGTCTGCTAAGTCTTGTGAATTGAAAAGTTAGTGCATTGGTAAATGTATGACATTGACCTGCACCCATTGCCAGGAGCTAATGTTGTAAGGTAGCTGGTCGCTACCATACATATGCTGTTGAGGCCACTAAACAAGCGCGGGACTCTCGGCATTGTTCAAAATTCTCGCCATATTTCCTTGTTTTCTACGTTTGGGTCACCTGTTTTTCCTGTTAACTGCTAACCTTTCTGATCTTTAATCTGTATTTGTTATACGTGGGTTATCTCTCAATTCTGTCGAGGAATGGTTAAATTGCAAGTATGAAGAACTTCTCAATACTTCTGGAGATATATGCTTCAGTATGGGGATGAATCACTTCCGGCTCCTGTCTGTATCTCTCTTCTACTGAATTACGAGTGCATAATCAAAGACCTTGTGATGTTGTTGAGTATTTAATCATATATGGATGATGCAGCTCCCAGGATTGGACAGCACAACTCCAAAAGCCACCTCCAGATAATCCGTTCAAGACTGAGGTATGTGAGACAGAATCAAAGACTGCCTGAAGATGTTATAAACTTGGATCTTATAGTAGTTAGTCACTACTATATATGTTGCTATTCATGGTCGCAAAGCGTGTGACCAACTATTGCTATTGTTTACACCACATTTGTGTTCTGATCTGCTTCTTAGTTGGTTTCTCTACTGTTCCTCCTTCAGTTTACCTCTAATGTGTCTTGTAAGTTGGTTATGGACATTCGATTTATCTTAGTATACTTAATCCCACAATCACAAATACAATTCAGGTTAGTTCATAGTGTAATCATGGGAGGTTCTCACTGCTTGTGAGGGTACTTGTTCTGGTTGAAGGCATAGGTTGCATTATGATCTTTTCAGTAGATGCCTCTGCACTTTAGTGAATGTGATCTGTGGACACTGCACAGGATGTCACAGCTACAAAGGGGACTGAGTTTGGGGACTTCTTCTTGAAGCGAGAGCTCTTGATGGGCATTTATGAGAAGGGCTTTGAAAGACCATCCCCCATACAAGAGGAGAGTATACCAATCGCTTTAACCGGGAGTGATATAATTGCACGTGCAAAGAATGGCACTGGGAAGACTGCAGCCTTCAGTATCCCAGCAATTGAGAAGATTGACACAAATACGAATTGTATACAAGGTGATTAACATGGTGGTGGACATTTGATACTTTCTGCAGGATTTCTTTGTGGTTGTCTGTTTCATCTTTTACTTCAGAGCACTCACCTTGAAGAGGATGTTTTTGTGAAGAGTGGACTCTGTTTCCAAAGCACTGATTGTTTCCGTACTCTATTCGTGTGGTACAGTCCTTTTGCTTGTGCCAACATGGGAGCTTGCACTGCAAACATCACAGGTGTGCAAAGAGTTGGCAAAGCATTTGAATATTCAGATCATGGTCACTACTGGTGGGACTGGCCTACGGGATGACATCATGCAGTTATACCAACCAGTGCACCTACTTGTGGGAACCCCTAGTCGTGTCCTTGACCTAGCCAACAAGGGGGTTTGCAATCTTCGGGAGTGCGCCATGCTGGTCATGGATGAGGTCAGAGCTGGTCTCTTTATTGCTCAAAGTTTGGGTCTTGGTTGTCTCTGTTACAGTCTGGGTTGAGGTTCCACTCTTCAAATCTTGTGAGGTTCAGGTTGCAGGGTGTTCATTGACCATGGAGCAGCCTTTGCGTCAAGTGCAAATGTCCTTATCCATGGTTTTTTGAATGCAGGCTGATAAGCTTTTGTCACCAGAGTTCCAGCCACTCGTGGAGCAACTCATTGGGTACCTGCCTAAAAATCGGCAAATACTGCTTTACTCAGCTACCTTTCCAGTTACGGTGAAGTCATTCAAGGACAGGTTTTTGCAGAAACCATATGTCATCAACCTCATGGACGAGCTGACACTGAAAGGAATCACCCAATAGTATGCATTTGTGGAAGAAAGACAGAAGGTCCATTAT
>Ga0209611_10012428_pt1 | contig 11973 bp, 5 predicted proteins | sample S1TSphgellanicum_3_FD_187693 | JGI IMG/M metagenome (GOLD analysis project Ga0209611, IMG submission 187693) | Host-associated microbial communities from peat moss isolated from Minnesota, USA - S1T2_Fc - Sphagnum magellanicum MG (SPAdes) (version 2) | ecosystem: Host-associated > Plants > Peat...
TTTCCAAGCATCCCTAGCACAAAGGGCATGATGGAGGCACCAAGCTGATTTTTGTCTCCTTGCCAATCTTTAAGTTACAACATCCTCTCTCTAAACATCCTACCTTTTTCTAAGCTATAGTTACTTTAGACCTTTGCCTCTCTTTAAGCTATAGTTTTTTTCTAAACTTCTACCTCTCTTTAAGCTATAGTTTTTTTCTAAACTTCTACCTCTCTTTAAGCTATAGTTTTTTCCTAAACTTCTACCTTTCTTTAAGCTTCAATCTCTCTTTAGGTTGCATCCTTTTTCTCTAAGCTTCTACTAGTTCACCTCCTCTTGCTTAAACCTCCAAACTTTAAATTCTAGACCTCACTTTTTTCTTGATGCTTGTTTATTCAATGTTTATCTATTGTAACCTTGTCACATGTCCCTTTGTGTGCATCTTAGTCCTAGCTTTGGCCTCTATTTGTTATGGTGTTGGGAAGTCTAAATTGACACCTCTGTGTTTAGCAAGATGAACTTTGTAACCAACTTGAAAGTTTTGATGAAATCTGTCCTTTACATTTTTAATGGCTGCTATATAGATTAAGCCTTGTTGAACCTAACTTTTGTTTGCTTTTTAGTCATACATTGAGTTGCCCATTCAACCAAGTTAATGGATTCACCTATTTTCCTTGTTTTTATTTTCTTCCTTTTATTTTTTTTAATTTTTTTTAATTTTTTGAACTATGATTTCTTTGTCTAGAGCGTTTTGCTACATAATCTTCAAATATTCATTAGATGTGATAACACATGATTTGTTGTAGTCAACTAACAGTTTTGTCTCTCATGTCTTCCTTGTTGCCATATGAGGAAATGACAATAAATTTGCAAAGCATAATGCCTCAAAAATTTGATTTATAAAATTAAGTTTTTCAACTTGAAGCTCATGTGTAGGCCCCTTTAAGTTTATTATTAATTCAATGATTTGGTCTATTAGCCTTGTCTCCTTTATAGTAGTAGAACATGTTATTCCACATAATACCTTAAATCATTACGCTCGATGTTTTCAACATTGTTTCTTGTTTCAATAACTTTTATACTTGATATATTGAATTTAGTTCCTTAACAACTTTGTGTTTTTCTTCGATTTTGATATTCATTGTGTTCCTCACATGAATTGTGATTGTTTTCATTTAACATGTTCATGTTAGTTACAAATGTGTAGACTTCATTAGGCTTGGTCTTGTTGTCCATAGCCCTTGGATTCAAATCCCTATATAACCCTAAATTTATTTGTTTTTTAGGTCATGCCTTGACAATGAAATTTTCAAAGCTTTGTCAACCCAACTAGTAATTTAAGTTGTTTTGTTTGGTTTTTAATAATTAGATCTAACCATGTTGTTATCTTTCCCCTTTTAAAATGCAATTAAAAAAAACTTGAAATAGTTCATGTTTAAGGGTTTTAGTGCATGAGATGTGTATGAAGGTAAAATCACCATGTCTAACCCAAGTGTTTGTGCTTGTTATATTGCCTTTAGGGTTACATGTGACCCATGCCCATCTAGGATCAATATATGCATATTAGATCGAAAGATGCCTTCAAGAATTAAACTTATGAAAAATGACAAGAATTCCTTGAAAAGGAAAATTATTTTGCATTGCCATGCATGTTCTTGGCCTACAATTTTTCATGTAATCATCTTTAATCCTCTCACCTTTAAATATAAAGAATTTTGGTAGAACAACACTAGTTACATTTATAAAACAATTTACAATCCTCCATTCCTTAGACTTGGGAATGGTGCTATAAACTTGTTGTGAACCTTTTTTTACTAGAATTTTTGCCCTTGATTGTCACCTTGCTTGAATCTTTGTTTCATCACAATTCCATATGTGATGTAATTTGCTAGATAGTTGTGTTGAATGTATAATGTTGCAAGATTGATGTGGAATGATGTACATGCATTGTTAGTGAAACCTTGTGTTCCACAAACCTCTAACCCTTTTGCAAGTCTAGTTGAGAATTCTAGATGTCTACTTTTAAACTAGAACCACCAAGAGTATCCAAATACCTTACCTTAAAATGGTGTAGGTCAAGTTTGGGTGAATTTTGTTACATTGAGTTGTTGTGGTCTGATTAAAAATTCATAGGCTTCCATTTCAAGAATCCAATCAACAACAAAAACTTACTCTTCCTCTATCAACACATCAAGTAGTCCAACTTTTCTGGACTTAGTTTTTCCATTCAAATGGTCAAATAATGAGGTTGGAGGAATGTTCAAAAAATTGTTAACTCCCCTTCGAAATGTTTATGCCTCTTTCCATTATGTTCATGGCATCTTTTAATTGTTTTATTGTCCATTTGCCTCTCCCTACACAATTAGGATTCCTTGCAACCCTTGTTTGTATTGGTTTTTTAGCCTAATCAAATGTGGTGTTTTTTGTGACTTGTGTTGATAATTAATCCTACAAGTTTTTCCTTTATTTATAAGGCACATTGATAATCATCTTTCTTTGATCCTTCTAGCCCCAACCTCCACAAGATAAGGGGGGATGCACTAATGCCCCACCAACAATATTGATTTGTCCTTTTTAAAACTAAATTAAGATCAAAAAATTTAGTCAAATCATACATGTTATATTTTTTAACAATTTTGTATCAATTCTAAGAAATCTACAAAGTCTTCCTAGATCAAATCTTTATATGTTGTTGCTATGAAGGTTATTGATGTAAATATTAAGGTATGACTAGTTACAACACATTGAAATTGACATCTTTGCACTCTATTTGCACTTTGTGTTGGTTGTTAGATTACATGCTTAACTGTCCACTAATAGTATAGATATTTGTTAAATTTTTCTGTGTATACCTTGTTTATGAACTAGTTTTTGCACTAAAAGGATTGGTCTTTTACTTTCATTTCAATTTGCTCATCGTTTATTTTCACATTTATTGTTCATCTTCCATGTACTTTGGTAATTTGAACATAGTTAACTCTTGCAAGGAATGTTAAATGGCTTGCTTGAAAAGTGGATTCATGCACTTTGGAATTGAATTTGTGATGCCTAGTTTTGGCAAGAAACGTAAAGAGTAGGACTTCAGATGCATTTGGTTTTTCTTAGGTTGATGTGATGGCAAATGTGCAATGACTTATTATGGTGATGTTTTATTACTACAAATGTACTAGGGTTCTCCAATCTCTAAAGAACATACTCTTAATGAACTACAAGCATTGTATATATGACCTAAATCATAACCTTAAACCAAACAATTCAAGATCCATGGAAATTTATGTTTGGTGATTGTGTGCATTGTCATGTGACATACAAGCTCCACTCCAAACAATAACCCCACATGATGAAAAAGATTTTTTATAAATTAAGTTGGAACAAGATTTTTTAGCAGGCACTTTTCCTGTCCCATGTTATTGACCATTTCAAATCTATGTACAAATTTATGATATGAAATGTCACAACTCCTAGCCCATCACCAAACAAGTAAATTATTTATATCCTTGAAAATATGTCTTTAAAATATGTTATCAGCAACCCCCATCGGTGAAAACATTTTTTCTATGAAAGGACACCACTTTGCAAAATATCAAGAACAACTATTTTTCACCAAATGTTTGATCATAGAGTGTGCATGGAATGGTAATGAACTTTTCACTATTTCCTCATAGGCCACCAATTGTGAGGTCTCAAAATGTTTGTTCAAGGGTGAGTGGTTGGTGATAATTGGTTCTACCTTATTGATATATTGTTTCCAATTTTCCCAAAAGATTTAAACATTCTTTTCATTACATTATAATTCTATTTTAATTATTATGCAATTCATGTAACATGTCATTAGTTAATGATGAACAACATGCACATCTTGACTTTAAAGTCATCATAAAATATATTACATAAGTTGAAAATCTTGTACACAAGGTTCACATGCCAAGACATTGGTACAATTGCTTGGCCTTGAAGTGCGTGAATGCCAATACTATGCAACCCAACCTCACCTTGTCCCTCAAAAATCTAGGCAAGTTCCTCTAGAGGTTACAATACCATTCTCAAAGAAATGAAGGTACTTTGCATAGGTAACTTGTACATAATTCAAAAAATTGATTAATTTATTTTGTTTATTTATATTTTACAGCTTCAAGCACATTAGCTTCATTTGCTTAACTTTTTATTTATTATTTTATAGGGATTGTAGACTCTTTTATTTGAAAATTGACAAATAGATTTCCAACCAACTACTTGATGGGATTAGCAAGAATGGTGTATTTGCAATCTAGCTATAATCAAAATTATGAAAGGATTTTGAGAAGGATTTCTTGCTTGTTAAAATGCACTGTTGTAATGACCAACAATTGAGTATTGTATGCTTAACTATTCTTTCCTTGACTACCTTTGAGATACAAAGTAGCACCTTCAAATGCACATGAAGGCCAATGCTACCTTTGCCATGGACCTATGATTTAGAGTTAACCCACTAACACATGCATGGCATATTTTTTCTGCTTCCATGGAGTTGTGGAGCTCTATGTTGGACTATTTTAAACTAGTACATATATAGTTGTGCAGTTCAAATTTTGTGGAATGTGAATGATAAACAAACCTTTTCTACATTCTCCTTCATGGAGTTGAAACTCTAAGACAAATTTTGTTGCATGAACACCTTTTGGTGTTGTGTTTAATTTTTACATTTTTCTTCATGTGGGGGTAATTATAAAATGTTCCATGCTACTTGCCTTTGATGATCATTTTTTAGTATTGTCAAGTTTACTATGGTTTGTTTTTGCTTTTGGCTTTACATTGTTTCTATTATTATCAACATGTTCTTAAATGTCTTTTGTTTTGAATATGCGCAAGGCCTTTCGTGAATGAGAAATATGTTATATATGCATATCTATGCATATTTGTGTGTATAGGGGAAGTTGCATTCAAGTCATATTGAGCTCCACCTCAATGAAACCTCACATCCAGGATGTAGGGGTGAATAAATTAGAAATTTCTTGGCCATGTACTTAGTACATTGCTTATACTCAAATAGCCAATTTCCAAGACAATTAAAAAAAACACCTTATTGCCAGATTTCATATACATAGTTAGCCAATTATCTTCATATTGTAAATAGGTTATTTGCAATGTTGTTGTCCATAACCTTATTGATAATAGTCGCCTTGAGTCTTGAGATGATGAAAACCCCTTTCTAAAATGTTGGGTCTAATTCCAGGGCTACTCTACACACAATCCAATGTCATAGATTATATCATATTATTGATGTACTATTAATCAAAACCCTAAACCCTAAACATGTGACTAAAGGTACATCCATCCTACTTGTTACATTTTCCCAAACACATTTGCTGAGTCTTTCAATCCATGGCAAGTCTAATCTAAGATGAAGAAGGCCCAAGGAAATTCCTTCATCAGCCAAGCCTTCTGTTTCATATCTATGATGATTGTTATGCTATGAATGTTGTTGTTCTATGGATCTTAAGCTCTACATTCATAAGTTTGTAAAGACAGAAACAACCCAGTTTGACAAAAAGACTCAAAATTTATCAAGTGTGTGTGCAACAACATGATTTAGCATCTTCAACTAAGTTATAGTGTATGCATTCAGTATTACAATTGTTGGTTTCCTCCATCAGATTTCTACTCGGGCTGAGATTGTTGATATGACAATCCATTTCAAAGATGGGCAATTGATGAAATGCACCCCTGCTTCAACATGCAGGAGTGAAATTTTTGAGCAATTTATGTAGAGAGCTCCAACATTCTGTTTTCATGACTTCAACTTCGATCTTCATGTTCATTGCTAACATAGTTGTCAATCTAAGTTGCTTGTTGAAGTTACAAAAGTCCAGATTTGTGTCTTTCTAAGTTTGTTTTGTCAAAATGGAGTTGCACTTTCAGTATTTGAGTATGGTTCCCTTTTTTTTTTCACAGTCACTGCTTGGCATTGTGAAGATTTAAATTTACAGCTGTTGAAACAAATGTCAGGTTATAAGAAAGCTTAGGAGACTCCAGCCAGAAACAAATTAACTTACTAAAACCTCATATAAAAAGATTTTAGCAATTGAATGCTTGAATTTTCGTAGTATACATACACAATGTCCTCAATTTGCAGCTTCTGCAAATCTACGCAGTCATGATGTTTATTTCCCCCCAACTTTTTGAATGAATCCTCAAGAAGGAAGGGGCACAGATATAACTAAAAAGGGGCACAGATATAACTAAAAAATACATCTCACTTTCCTATTCTTTGATTCCTTGTGGCAGCTTTGAGAAAAGTCAGGATTATTGATTCCTAAAGTTTTAGTATCTGCACCTTTCCAATGATATATTTGTAATTTTCTGAAACCTTGAGCTTATGAATAACTTGAAAAGAAAGAACCAACCAAGACTGGTACTAAGAACCAACCAGCACCAGACTAGGACTTGCCCAGTAGGGACATGAGGTAATACCAGCCTTTTATCAGTACTTGCCCGGTAGTGATTTGAGGTGAGACCAGTTTAATACTGGGGTTATATTAGTCCCAACACCAAGCATATACTTGCCTCATACTAGCCAAAAATCAGCTTTGACCCTAATACCAGGACGGTGCTGGTATGAAAGTTTTAAAAAGATCCGATACTGGTATTAGGCTGGTATGAAATTCTTATAAAAGATCCCAGACAAGTACTGGGATTCTATGGATTTATTTTAAAAGCTTGAGTGCCAATAGGAGCTGGTATGTTCAAAAGTCAATAGTCGATGCCTACCCAACACTAAACCTTGCAAAGTGCAAGCAATTGTTATTTTAGTGGGTTTAGGGTTTTGTTCACAGTTTACAACCAATTGGGTACCTTGAAAGCTGGATGCCAGATTAGTATGTTGAGAAGGAGAAGCTTGGTACAGGAAGCAGCCACAAATACAGTTTGTACAAATGGATGTCATGATTTTTGAAATGAAACAAACCCATACAAAGGACAAACTTGATACAGATGAGATAGATGCTGTTGAACTCCCTCATCTCAGAGCTGCTGACCATATTACGAAATCCATTCATACTTCATAGTAATGATGAAATAGGCTTTTGTTGTTCTTGTGTGTACCCAAAGCACAGATAGGCATAGAGGAATAAGACAAGGCTTCTTGTCCATAATCCTTCTCAAATGCTTTCAACAATTGAGCTATCTGTGGTGTGCTTCTTGGCTCCTTCTTCAGATTTGTTAGCAAAGACCACCTCGTTCTCTGCTGCCAGGATCAGCAACAATAAAGTACCACATCAAATTTGAGTAACCCTATTTCTCTACTCCCAGATTCAGTACCAGATTTGATTTGAAAACTGGATATCCCAAGACAGTTTAGAAGCTCGTCTTAAAAACCAGTCTTCCAGAGATTAATTAGCAAAGTAAATATCTTTCCAACTTGAATGGCCCAAGAAGGCCATGGAAAAGCCAGAGCTCTTGTGTCATTCATTGATCCGGAATAGAAAATACTTTATTGTGCTCAGTCTTTTGGATGACAATTTTTTGTCTCTGTACTGAGATTCAAAACTAGTAGCAGCAGCAGATCCTTCGAAAATCCATGGTATAGCATACGTTTGTAAACTCTTGTTACTGGCCAAGAAGGTCTATACCAGTGTTGTCAGGATATCAAGTTTTGAGGCTTATTGCAGGATACCAATATAACATATTTTCTGCAGAAAATTAACATAAGGATATGCATTGAAATTTTTTTCACATATCTGTGTCAAGATGGGTATGAATTCATGTTCATCTTTCTTCCTTGACCGGATATGGATTTGCTGGTTGTCAAAATGAAACTAACAAAAGGATATGTACAACAGATACACATAAAGTTTTGATGTTTGAAATTATGTTTGCAATCACAAAAGTTTGAACACACTAATAACTTGTGGGGGAGTTGAACCCTGAGTCCTTTACAAGACTCTACCCAATGCAACACAAGCCGCTTGCCCCAACCACACCTGCGATACACCCCCTGAAAACACATAAACACCCCAACCCCACAAAACACAACAGGACACCATCCTTGTCATTGATGAGCTCCAAGAGTAACCTATAAATTCACAATGCCACAAAGATTAAAATCTTCAGCAAGCTTTCAGAAGAACAAAAGAAAAAAGATAATAAGGTAAGAAACAGATCCTAGATTTTACCATGTAAAACCTAATCACCATCCAGTTCCAATTGTTCAAAAAAATCTACTTTCTCAATCAGGTCATAATTCTTTTAGCTAATGAAGTTTCAACTATCATAAAACCCTTCATATTTTTATATTGTTTGCAGTTCATTCACGGATCATTTGGCCAATTATTCACAATAGTGATGATATGATCTAAGTTTTCCATTTGTAACTAGTAGTGTCGGAGAGCTGTCAACACACTACCAAGACTAAACACACTTTTAGTTTCAATTTGTGATCTCAAAATTCCAAAGATCTACTTGGCAAAGAAGCCAACATTTAGGAATTGACTCTCATGAATGCATCACGAAGCAAAAGGATCAACACATGTAGTTAAAACTACAAACAACCTCCTGAATAAAGATAGCTTCCCTACAACAAGTTCACAAGAAGACTCCTCAATAGAAGCACCAGCACCAAAGATGTTATTATCTTCTTCTTCAACAACAACTCCAACATATGACCCATTAACTTGGGCTATAGATGCTTGGACAATAGGGTTCAATACATCAAAAAAATCATTAGTAGAGGAATTATTAATTTTGCATCATATTCAGTAACAAGATGGATAACATTCCCCTATCCCACATAATTTTTAAAAACTTGCAAAGACTTGAAACAAGGATCAAGCATAAAGGCAAACATGTTGCGGACTTGATGCAAATCATAAACTATCAAGAAATAGAGACATGGTTTAATCACCTTAACAATTTGAGCCCACATGTTTTTTTGAAAGAAAAACACCTCATAATCAAATGGGTTAAGAACATTAGTCATATCAACAACTCATCCCATTTCAACTTCCATAAATTGTGTCAAGTTAATACATGTAGTCAAAGCATTCAATAAGAGCTAGTCAACTCAAGACTAGTTCATCACACAAGTAGTGACAAGAAGATTTAAAACATAGGTGAGTGCCTTTGCAATTGCCCATACCTCAGCCTTAGGAACCCTATGTTATAATGACATTGTCCATTGCCACCCATAACACAAAATTATGGCATTTTCAAATTCTAATGTTTTTTCAAACATATTCACTTTATTTGCAAGTCTCATTTTCACTAGTGTCTACAATTTATGGGGCCACAAGCCATTATCCGCACATGCCATTTCCCATTTTTGCTTTTTTTTACCTGGTTTTTTTGTCCATATGATCATCTTTTAAATACTACCTTGGGCAACCTTCACACTAACATGTTTCAAATCATTAATCAACTTCTTGAATCATTTGTAGCATATTGGCATGCATTAGACATAATGTGACCGAAACACATACCTTCATAAACCTTTTGAAGTTTTAGAGGCTGGTTGATAAAATGTAATGTTATTGTCATCGATGTCAAGTTGGTACCTTCATCTTTCGCAAAGGCGATCACATGATGTGTCAAATCATACTTTCCTAACGAAGATTCCAATTGCCCAACCATGGAAACCCTAGTGGTATCATGCACTTCAAACAATCCAACTGTAGCATGCATAGGAGTCCAAGAATCACTCTAGTAGTTAATAACCAAAGCAAATATATCTACACCCCCTTTGGACATTTAGAAATCAAAATTAACAGACATAGTTGCCATACATTTGAGGTTAGGAAGCACATGTAAGTTCATTGTTTTTTGGACCATTCTAAGTAAAATTACTTCAACTAAATCAAAGTGAAAAAGAAAAATCACACGAAGACATTATCAACATACTAACCTTTGTAGGCAAATGTACATAACCAAATCTTTAAGAAATTATTGTTGTGCTTCATCAATTTTCTTGTAAAGATTGGTTACACCAAAAATCGTAATGATTGCACATTTGGAAGGCCTACACCTCTTTTTGTTTGGTTTCTGACTGTGAATTATTTCCACAATAACCTTTTAGTAAAAATCTATATTTTCTTAGAAGCAACCAACTTGGGATGTGTAGAACCAACATGAATTCTCATGAGTGTGATCCCATTAATCTTGTTACATTTTATTAGACCTTTTCTTAGGGTATATGCTTGGAACAAATAATTACCAGATCTACTTGTTCCATTTTGTAGATTATACATTGCAACATTTGTGGATTCATAAGATCCATAGATAAGTCATCATTGACAGTAAAGAAACCCCAATAAATAAAATTTCGTTTATATGGCTTTTAAGTTGCAACTTGAAAAGTATATTTGCAAGTTCTATATAACCTCAACATCAACAAAAACAAAGTTAGTCATAACATTTACATGTATGATTTTCAACATTTGACAAGCTCATTGCAATTGTAGCACTTAATGCAAGAACATTAAAATTTAAATTGGTGTGTTGAACCCTTTTCAACTTCACCAATAGATTTAAACAAACACACATTATTGTTAGTCATCATTGCTAGTATGTTCAAATTGACCACAAACTAAAATACAAATTGGAAACCATGATAAAAAAACTAATTAAAAACTAGAATGGAAATTGATTTGCTCAAACTTGGAGATTTATGAAGTTAGAAAGTCTTGCAAAGGTAAGTGTGATTTGCTCAAATTGGGAACTTGTGAAGCCATAATGAATTTATAATGATTGTTAGAAAAAAATGTATCCAAAGGTAAATGAGATGGAGCTTCTATGTTTAGCAACAGCAACAACACCATCAACTTCTCAAAAAAATTACAACATCAACATTGACTATTCACAAAAGTTGGAACAACATCATTAACTTCCTAAAAGAGTTACAACAACAACATCAACTACCCACAAGAGTTGGAACAACATCCACTACAAAAAAAACATGATTTTTTAGAAAGTCCAATTTGATTGAAATGTCCACATTGACCAAAGGGGATGGTCATTTTGATTAAAGGCTTGGGGCATGAAAAACACAAGTTATTTTTTATTAAGAGATTTAACTAAAGTGACCTTTTTGATCATGTGACAAACCAAACATTTGGTTGAAAAGGCTAAAGGTCCATCAAGATGAATAAGGCTTAATCAAATTAACCATACTTAACGGCCATTGTGATTTATAATTAATCAAATTGGCCATTTCAATTTGACACTTAGTCAAATCAAGCATATTAATTTGGTTATTTAACCTACAAGTTTATTTTGCATAGGGTACATACTAAACATAAATTCATGGTTAGTTGGCCCTAAGTTAAGCATATTGCACCTAGTAGTGATTTATAAAATTTAATAGGCTACTTACATGCTATTTTTAAGCACATGTAGGTACTTAAATTTAGTACATTAATTAATTAATATTTAATAATTGATAGTTAATACCCAATCATTTATGATTAATATTTTATATAATTGATTAGTCACCAAATAAATGTCAATTAATAACCAATAATTAATTCATCCATCAACTTATTAATTGATTAATCATTATTGCGAATTATCAAGTTTATTTATTTTTTTGGCTAATACTTGATAATAATTTATAATAATTAATAGTAGTCAATATATAATTGTAAATAATTATTGATAAGTGATTATTTAAAATTAATTTGTTAGTTGTTAGTAATTTGTTATATATTAATTGATAATTATTAACCCATAGTAAATAATATCAATTAGTAAGAAATAATAGATAATACATTAATAATAATAATAAAATGATAATTATTTAATCTTTAATATTGAATATTCAATAATCAGAATTTTATATTAATTAATTATTAATTAATAGTAAATGATCATTAATTAACATTTAATATTTAATAATTCCTAGGAAATAATCAATTATTAATCATTGATATTATTTATTTATTTATAATTTACAATAATTCATTAATCACTTTTAATTATTTTTATTAATTACTTATAAATAGCATATTGATTAAGTTAGTAACCTAA
>Ga0209611_10012429_pt1 | contig 11972 bp, 11 predicted proteins | sample S1TSphgellanicum_3_FD_187693 | JGI IMG/M metagenome (GOLD analysis project Ga0209611, IMG submission 187693) | Host-associated microbial communities from peat moss isolated from Minnesota, USA - S1T2_Fc - Sphagnum magellanicum MG (SPAdes) (version 2) | ecosystem: Host-associated > Plants > Peat...
TTGTGAAGCTCCAGTTGTGAGGGAGAATCATGAGGGTAGACAGATGATGATGATGATGGATGGGCCCAGATTCTGACCATTCCTTAGGGAAATTAAAATACAGAAAACGCCTTGTTATCCAGTGCATTATATCTCATAATCAGCTTCTACAAAGCATTGATTTTATATACAAAACAAATAAATGGAATAAATTTAAAAAAAAAAAAAAAAGAATAAATTTAAAAAAAAAAAAAAAAAATGAACGTAAGAGTTTGTGTTGGATACATGTGGGTATGTATCTATCTGTCCATGGGGCAGAATTGGGCTCTCAAAGCTGTTCAATGTCGTTGGAATTGCAGAATTTCCTTCCTCTCTATAAAGCAGCAGCACCCCCACCAGTGCAAGCCTTGGTTTCCTGGAAACTCGTATTGACTCCTGGTCCACACCACTAGCCTAGTGCACCATCCATTGGAAAACTTGTAATGAGTGCACCATCCATTGGAAACTTGTTATGAGTTTTATATGACTCAGTTGGTGGATGAATCACAACTCAGTTGACCTACCAAGGTTCTACCAAGTAACCAAGGTTCGAACCTTGGTAACCTGGTTACACCTCACACTACCTAGACAACTACCTATATAGGTGGATACGTACCATAGGCAAGTAGGTATGTAATGTAAAGTGACAACCATGTATGTGGGTGAGGAGTAAGGACTCAGGTTTTTTTTTTTTTTTTTGGTTGGCGAATTTTCACCATTTTTTGACAAAAGAAATTGGGATTTTTTGGAATTTTTTTAAAAAAGGTGTAAATTCAACTAATTTTTTTCTATTTTTTGGGGTTAAATTTGACTAAATTTTCAATAAAAAAATGAAAAAAAAAAAAAAAAAAAAAAAAACTGGTAAGGAGGTGAGACACTGGTGGCTACTAGGTTATAATTTGCCACTTATAAATGTTTTTGCTGGTTAGTACATATAACTCTAGTTAGCCAGCCACATGCTCCTAGTAGCCACTTATATAACCTACTAGTCACTTAAAAGTGTTTTTTGCTCCTTAGTACATAGCTAACCATTGTGGTTCACTATGGGACAAGAATATTAACGAAAAAGTGTTTCATGACCAAATATCATCCATCCTGCAAGGTGCACTGGTGGGGGTGCTGGTTCACTCTGTACCTTACTTGCTGTGACCCACCATCCATCCATCCACCAGTACACCATCCATGGGAAACCTGTTATTACTTAGTGATGGATGAACCACACTGGAGTTATGCAGGCTCCATCTTGGTAATCCATCCAGTAAACCCTGGTCCCACTCACACTACCTAGGTAACTTACTAACCATGTAAAAGCTTAATTATCTATCACAGTTAAGTAGGTAGGGCAATTACAGGTTTTGTTTTTTCATATTTGTGATGCAGCTGAACTTGTAATCTTCCGTATTGCAGTTTAGCCAAAATTGGCTACAAACATGATATGAAAGTAAAAAAAAAAAGTACAAGATTCCTTCACATATTTGGCTACATGCTAGAACCCAATAGAGAAATCTGGCCATATTTCCAAAAAAATTTTTAAAAAGAAATTTGGTGACTAGAAAACCCGAAAAAAAACAAAAAAATTTCAGCCATTTTGAAATTTTTTTAACCAACTCGTTAAGTTTAGCCAGAAAAAGAAAGGCATTAAGGAATGCAATTGGTTACTATCTAGGTAGGTAATGGAAAAAGCACTTGGTGGCTAGTAGGTAAGTAGATGCATGTGAATGGTTAGTATATAGCTAACCAGTGTGGTTAGCTATGAACCATTGTTCATCCACAACTGAGTCAAATCAGCCTTCCAATGGATGATGTTCTGGTGGCTGTTGGTTCACTCTGGCCTTCCATGGCACTACTGGCCTTCCATGGTAGTGCCACCCTGCTGACACCATTTCCTTCTCATTTACAGTCATGTTGGAAAATCCAAAAGAAAATGGTGAGAGGGGGAGGGGGAGGTAGTGAGCAGTTGCCTCAGAGAGTTAAATGTTTTTGAGAAAACAAACAACTCCTCCATGTCTTCTTGTGATGGAGCAAAAGTTGCAATCTGGATAACATTACTAGAATTGGTACAATACACCCATGTAGCTAATTATTATCAAGAGGAATTCTATTACTCCAGATTCATGGCTATGAAATTGTTGCAAAACCTCTTGTTGGTAATCAATAGATCTTTCCAGATCCATAGCTATGAAGCTTGTTGCAAGTCATCTCTTGTTGTAAACAAGTGAACCTCTCATGATCCATACGTATGAAACTTTGTTGCAAACGAGAGAATCTCTCAAGATCCATAGGTATGAAACTCATTGCAAAACTCTTGTTGCAAATGAGAGAATCTCTCAGGATCCATAGGTGTGAAACTCATTGCAAAACTCTTGTTGCAAATGAGAGAATTTGTTTGGGATCCGTAGGTATGGAACTCATTGCAAATTTGTTGTTATAAATGAAATTAGTCAATCAACCCTACAACATCCAAAGAAGAACCTTGGCACATTTTGGGAACATGATTCTTGCCATTGGAAAGCTCACTTGACAATCTTCAATGAGGATGGCTCTTCTTAGTCATGGTGGTGGTTTGTGTGTAAACTCATGTTTTCCATCTTGGAAATCTGCATTGATCAAGCAAGAACAATCATGGCAAATGATTTAACAATTTCAACTAAAACCCGATGCTTATCTATGTGCAGACAAAAAGGGCAGGAGGAATTGAATGTTGGTTGCATTGAGTTGGAATACACTGACAGGAATTTGAGAAAATTATGCACCATTGAGTTGGAATCCACACACGACAAGAATGTGAGTTTGTTCATAGATAAGCAGCCATGAAGGGTGGACCATGTAGTGAACCTCGGCAAAAGAACTATTATGAAGTGCTGAGAGTAGGGAAAAATGCAACAGATGAGGATCTTAGAAAGGCATTCAGAAGGTTGGCTATGAAATGGCACCCTGATAAGAACCCCACAGATGAAGCTAAGGCACGAGTCAAATTTAATCGGATTTGTGAGTCCTTCGCAGTAAGCAAATTTTACCTTCATATGATTATTATTCCGTCTCTCTCTTGTGCAAACAATACAATACTGCTGGATCAACTAGATGACATTGATGATAATTTTGGTGCGTGCTTAGGTGTTAATGGATCCACATACTCGAGCCATAGTTGACATCTATGGAGAGGAGGGATTGAAGAAAAAAATACCACATGTTGCTTCTGGAACTCAGGGTTTCTCCAATGGTGGAGCCACAAACATGTCCAGATACCAACCTCGAGATGCTGAAGAGGTGTTCAATGAGTTCTTTGGTGGTGTAAATCCATTTGCTGGATTGGGTGGTGACCCAAACATCTGGAAGCATCACTGTCTCACTGAGGAAGAAATTGCAACGCCTGTCATAATGGCTTGTGATGCCTCACCACAAAAGAAAAAAGGGCCACGTAAGTCAGGTGATCTGGAAAACAAGCTGCTTTGCACCCTTGAGGAGCTTTTCAGTGGGTGCGTTAGGAAGGTCAAAATCTCTCGAAGTGTTATGGATCCCAGCAGGTGACAAACTCTTGTTGCTTTCCCAGAAAATAAATCTCTTCCTCTATTTGTCCATCTCTTCTTTTTTAACAACCAGAGAGGGAGAGTTTGTTGTATAGTTTTGCACACACATGTTGAGGGGATGAAGATTTTTCTTGGTTTGCAGAAAGACACTGGTACCAAGACAAGAAATACTTACAATCCAAGTGCAGCCTGGATGGTCGAAAGGCACAAAAATTACCTTTCCTGAAATGGGAAATCCACAAGGAAAGTTGATGCCAGCCGATTTAGTGTTCATTATTGATGAGCGTCCACATGATACCTTCAAGCGGGAAGGAGACAATTTGGTTACAGTGCAAAAGATTTCATTGACCGATGCCCTGATTGGCCATACAGTGACATTGAAAACCTGTGATGGGAGGATACTCAACATTCCATGCTCAGATATAATACATCCTGGCTATGAGAAAGTGATTCAAAATGAGGGTATGCCGATTCTCAAAGAACCTGGAAAAAAGGGCAACCTTCACATAAAGTTTGATCTCAAGTTTCCGAAGCACTTGACTCCTGATCAAAAGACTAGCATTAAGAAGATTCTTGGGTGAAAGCCTTCACTTGGAGATCCTACACAGAGAGTTTATTTATCCCTTCACAGAGAATCCATGTACATATAAAATTGGTCACATGACTTTTAGATATATTTTACCAACAGACTATCTGGTTGAATGCAAGGAGAGAGTTAGGATAAGCTAAGTAGCCTCACCCATTCTGAGATGGCTGCTGAAGGGTTGGACAATCTTCTGAAGTCGATATGCATCCCATCTTTTAGGACTTACCTCTGACCAGTATACTGAGAAAAAAATCAACAAGGTTATATTATCATTGCTTCACACCAAGTTTGCATGTCTCTGACAGCATTGCTTTGCATGTGCATGTTTGCTGAATGCACATGTTCATGTGTGTAATTTCAAGTTGATCAAGACAAGGAAATAAACATACTTTTAAAAAGATAACGGGATCCTTGTTAACTCACCAGCTTATGGTTCTCACCACTCACATCTTCTTTGGGTACATCCTCCCTTTGATACACCATGTAAAAGAATGTACCACTGATGATAGACCCTGTCATGAATTCACACAATGAAGCTAAGCCTACCATCTGACTGCATGGTAATGTCCTAGTTCTTGCCTGCTTGATGCAAAGCTTGTTTACTAATTTGATGTCTGTTTTTCATGCAAAGCTTTCCCTGGGTATCCTGCTCTACTCTTACCATAGACTGGAACAAACTAAATTAGGAAGCTATGCTATGCAACAGAAAGAAATTATCTCTCGACTACAGCTATGGGGGAAGAATTTATGATCACAGCAAAGATAAACACACAGCCCAAATCAACACTGCATTCCTGGAGACTATAAGATGCACAACTTGACCCAAAGTTTTTGCCAAGAGCTCAAATACAGTCCTAGATGTAACTTCCTGTTCCTAGGTGAGTAAGGTTTTAGCAGCATGAGTGGCAAAGTGCATGGAGATTTCTGAGAGAGAGAATCTATGAGCAACAACCCACTCCAGAGCCCTCTAGAAAAGGCTCTGAGAGTATACAGCTTTCTTCTTTATATCACATAGTTTCTGAACACAATCTCTTAGTCCCTCAATAAGCTTTCCTCTCAGGTTCTTCCTGAGCCCTAACTCTGCCTCTCTTTATATCCCCACTCTCTGTTCCCAACCATTTTCTCCGAGTCTCTCTCCATGTCTGCTGCTCTACAACCCTGACCTTCAGCCAATAATATTTTCTGACATAATCAACATGACCAACATAAGTGCACGCGGAAATCATCTAAAATGCATTTGTTCTAATTCTAGCAAATGCTATTTCTTCATGAGATTCTTGAACTTTCAGGTAGTTGGTGTCAAGCCAACTACAATAGAATGAACCAAACAATTACCCAGGCTGGGCTGATAGCTCTCTCAATGCACATGCCATTGGCACTACAAATCTCCTTGCCATTCCAATTCTTTTCTTCAATGCTTGTCCATTCTGTGTTCCTCATTGTCTCTTGCTCCCTCTCCCAAGCAAGAAATGGGTGGCTCCTTCATGGGTGTATGAACTTTCACCAGAAACCTCAGCTTGGAAACCACTGGCCTCAAATCCATGCCTCCCAGTCCCCTGAATCTTGATGGTTGAATTCTAGTACTGGCTCTTTCAAAGGCCTGCTGGAGCTTTCCTGGTTGATCTGAGCCTGATTGTATCTGATGGCAAGGCCTGCTAAGAATCTGAATGCTTGCACAGTACTGGTGGTCATAGCAACAAAGAGCATGCTCAGTCCTTGTGCGATTGTCATGTTTCTTGCAGGTCCAGACCCACTGATTGGGGCTAACAACATTTGCAAAGCAGCTGGAGTAGCACATCTGCATACCCTGACTTGGACCCAGGTTATTATCTCTTGCAGTTAAATCCACAGACAGCAATTCACATGCCACAAGAATATATGTGAATGTGAGTGCACAGAGAAACCATTGTATACAATTGTCAAAGTACATTTCCAGTCCAGTTCCAGAAGGGAAAAAAAAAAACAAGACCCAAATATCAAACCATGAAGCTTCAACAGAGGAATAATACATGAATGAGAGACAAAGTCCCTGCTTGCCTATCCATTTCCTTGGCAAATCTTCTGTCAGCTTAGCTGCTACTAGAGTCATCACTACCAAGCCTCTCAGCAGGTGTGCCTCTCTCAAACCTCCTCTGGCACAAAATCCAAGTCCAGAGGAGTCTGGAAACTGGACACATTCCTAGTGCACCGTGCATCATCAGCAATCCCTCTCTGGATGTCAACTCAGACCACTGTTGAGGGACCTCATGATTCACATGACGTGGGACCACCTTCTCGCTCCTTCACTGCATCAACCCATAGTTCATGCTTGAATGATTCCTTACAGGCAACATCAGCCCATCCCTCCCCCGTTTTGTCCCCAGCCCTCCAGCTTCTGCAGTGGCCAGAAGGCCCATCAGAGATGTATCCCTCAGCTCTCAAATTTGCATCTTTTCCTCCTTCATTGAATTTGCTGGTGATGCATTTCATCCAGGAGTTCAATAATCATAAAGCAGTTGTCTCACTTTGTGCATTGCCTTTTTTCAGCTGCCAATCCCCCCTTCTATGCTTATTACTCCTTTCTATCCTCTTATTGTTCAAGCTGTCTAAAGAATCAAAGGTTCAGAAATGTCCAATTTCCCTCAAGTTCTGCTGCACTTCAACCCCCCTTCAGCTTCCACTGCAGCAACTTACAGCAAACCTTTTTATCAAACAATATTGAGGGCAAGGAACAGAAAGCTCTAGACAAAAGAACAATCCATGGATTTCTCGTCTAAAGATAGTTTCAAAAATACAGTCCACCATATGAAAAAATCTGCAAACAAGTTATGTACTACTAAGCTGCAACCATACATCTGCAAATTCTTGCTCTGATAAACATAACATTGACCTTCCTGGGCCTGCTTCCATGGACAATCATTTCCTGATTCACCAGATTCATTGAATGACTCGGAAGGATCCTTCTGATTTTTTGAGAGTGATTCACATGGCAAGACATGGTTGCAGCAGCACAAAGGTTGGCAAGACTCTCATAGGAAGAGGATGATGCAGGTTCCTCAGGCACCTTTGGTGATGGAGTGACTTCAGAGTTTGCCTTGTCAAAGCTACTAAGTAGACACTGATCTGGTACAAACTGACACCACAGATGGAGCAAACAAGCTGATGAGGGTAAGCATTTTCAATTATCCCTGTACAAGTAAGCATCTAAGCCAAAGGCATAGAGAGGACTGGAGAGGCAGCTAGTGGCTGAATGTGAAAAAAACATCAGCTTGAGACCAAAAGCATGAAGATGGATCTCAGTGACTGTGAAGTTGCAAAAATTGCTGATCAAGTGTGCAACTGCAAGCCACAAAATTTCAAGATTTGCACTGTGGAGTGCTCACAGATTTCAGAAGCAATTGAGTCATGGAAGGAGGATCATTGCAGATTGCAATGATCAGAAGGAAAGGGAATCTTGAACCTTCAAGTACTAACAGTGCACCAATCTCCAAAGTTGCTGTTCATTCTCTTCATATGTACATTCTGGAGATTCCTCTCCACTTTACATCTGTAAGGCAATGGAGAGGTGTAAGACATGTGCCATGCTCCTTGAATGCTTCCTCAGAGACCACCATACACTGCACCATACCATGACTTGCAGAACTGTGCATGGCTGTGAACATGAGCTGAGAATTAACCAGCATTTCGCAGCCTGTTGAATTGATTTTCCATCTCATCTCCATATCAGGTTCTGTGTCCCTCTGCTCCAATTGTGTATACACCAGCAGAGAAACAAGACTACATGACAGCACTGCCTTCTTCCCCTCATAGACACAACAGAGTTGGCTCCAGATCAGAAGCTCAGATTCAAGAAAATGAAGCTTTTCAAAGACCATTTTTTCTCTACAAAAACATGGCTTTTGCTTCATCCCAGATTCAGCATCCAATAAAGGATTATCACCTGCATGCATAGACAGACAGGGTGATCAAATTCTGCTGGTTCTCCTCACTCCCAAGTGCCTTGCCTTACCCCAAACTGCAAATTCTGAAACTTCACCACACATGGTTTAGTTCCTCTTGCTCCTCCTCCTCCTCCTCCTCCTCCTCCTGGACAACATGGTGAAGACACTACCAGAAGTGATAAGGGTGATGATGCATGCATGCATGCTACAAGAGAAATTGCAGCAAAACATGTCAATTTGTGCTTGTGAGAGGACCTGTGCAAGATGAAATGCTTCAGTAAAGATGATAATCCTTGAAAGAATTTGGAGAAGATTGCAGTAGATCATCATCTTCATGGTTTGTAAGTTGTAATACAAAAGCCATAATGAAGCCAACACTAGGACTTTACAAAGAATGAGGACAATGCTTAGTTGTAGGAGAGGTTCCCGTATGAATGAATGGGTTCTCCTGAGGTTGGGGAACACCCTCGGGCATCAGGCATAGTTGGGCCCGAGGGTGTTACCCAACCTCAGGATATGGGAATCTCCATGTACTTAAACAACTATCTTTTCATGGGAATGCGGGAACATATAAAAAAAATTGGAGAACCCTGGCATAACAGCCTAGGGTTCTTCTCTTAGGGGAGGAGATGCCTCAAAATACATGCACAAAAAACAAAAAGGAGAGCTGTTTGTTTATAATTTACTTTGCATGAAAGGCTGCAAAGTTAGACAACAACAAAATCAACAGCTCGAGGAATTTTGCTTCAAACCTCGAGCAATTGTTCACAAAAGGAAGGGGTATGATTCCACATCATTTGAAGAAGCATGGACGTAACTTTGCTTAGTAATCAAGCACCTGCAACAATGTGGTTCCAAATTCTTCAATTGAAAAAAAGTTGAGAGTGCACAAAGCTCAATCACAAAACAATAACTCCATACATCATTCAAGATTTACATGTGCAATCCTGGAATTTACTTCTAGGAATTTGAGGACATTTGCAAAAACATATTACCATGGGACAAAAGAACACAGTGTCAAGCTCACATTCAAAACACTGAACATCAAATACACAAAGGTTCATCTTAGGAAGCATTTGTATCTTAAAATCAGAATTTCTCTATGTCATAAGGTAAAGTTATGTGTAAATCTAATCCTTAGTTTGAGCCTCACTTTGATTTTGATTATACCATTCATCCTCCATTGTTGAGCTATCCGCAAAGTCTATCAAAGTGAGTGAGGACCAATTCTCAAAACTAAACTAAGGATAAAATCCTCTCAAGTGATTACAATAATTTTTTTTCTAACCACACTTTGATCTACCTACATTATGACCATGTAGACTAGGGCCTACCTAGTGGGGTTAACTAGGTTAGACATATTTACTTCCCTAGTTATTTACTTTCCTACCTACCCATAGCCACCTACTTACATGCCCACGGCTTACCTACCTACTCACCCATGGGCTATCTAGCTACCCACACATCAGTTATTTATCTACCTATGAGCTACCTACCTACCTACTCGTGGGTTACTTATTTGCCTACTTACCTAAGGTCATCAAAAGCTTGCATGGGGGATATTACATAGGGTCATCTTAAGGGTTATCTAGGGGCTATTAAAAAAAGTTACTTATGACGTACTTAATGAGTTATAAAGAGGTTTTCTAAGTTAAGGGCTACTTAGGAGATTACATAGGGGACCATTTGAGAGGTTACATATGACTTCTAAATTATTTTCTATAGCACCTTTAGTAATTCTTAGGTATCCCCTAATCTAGGTAGACCCTTAGATGTTTCCTCAGATAATCATCACTTATTTCCCTAGGTAAGCTTTACGGAGCCTCTAAATAAATTTTAGGTATCCCATATGGTAGATAAATTTTTAGGTATTTCTCTAAAAAAAAACTCCTCTAAACAAAGTTTATATATAGCCCTCTATGTAAGTTTATTGTAACCCCTGAAATAATCCTTTTATATTCTATAACCTAAGTAAAACATAAAAAAAAGAAAAAAGAAAACTCAAATCATCTTGAGTTGAGAGAAAATTTGAACTTTTTTTTCCTTTGTTCTTTAATCTTTTTGGTCGAAGAAAATCCAAGACTTTTGAGAATTTATTAAAGTGTACTTAACAAGTAAAAAATAGACCTTCATAATTTTCTTAATGGTTTTGTCAAAATATTAGGAAAACATATATTAAATATTCAACATCAAATAAATCTTGAAATTTTGTAATGATGTCACACTATATTCACTTAAACCAACGAGAACACACAATTCCTAATATTTGTCGATAAATAAATAAATAATATATATATATATATATATATATACATTCCAAGAGGAAAATGTGGACAAAGCATATGGGACAAAGTAAGGTGCTATTGGGACATGTTGGGCAACAAACACATCGGGAACTCGACAAACATGGTTGAAAGCCCATGTTGAAAGACCATCCCACATGCATCTACCAACTAACCTAGTAGCCACCAAGTGTCGCACCTACTTTACAAAAGTTACCACTTACATTCTTCCTCACCTATGATACCCCCCATATAGCCAAAAAAAAAAAGAATCATTTAAATTAAAATAGGTACCTATTAGGTAAGTAAGTAAGGCATGCATGTGAAGAAGTCATGGGTAGCTGTGTATTTGATGAGTATAGATGCAATGGGGAACCTTTTTGCATGAGAGAGAGAGAGAGAACATTTCTAGTAGGTAAGAAGGTAAGGCAATGGGTGACTACTCCGGTCGTCCAAAGGAGAAATTCCGCTGGATAAGGTGCACTCCACATACGCTAGAAATTTTCTGCCAGTGCTTTCCGAGTAGAATTAGGTAATGTATTCATGGAAAGTGGCTGGTGGTTGTGTATTTGATGAGTGTGGATGCAATGCAATGCAATGGGGGCGGTCCGTGCATTTGGTAACTAGAGATTCCGGAAAGAAGGTGCTCCCTCACTTGTTTGGTAGGTGAGGGCTCTCACCTGGTAGAATCAGCCATCCATGCACCCATTATTCCTCGGCATCAAAAGTAGGGGTCTAGAAGTAGAATCAAGTATTGATTCTGCCAATCAAGTGTTGATTCTGCCAATCAAGTGTTAATTCTGCCAATCAAGTGTTTAATTCTGCTTCTCAATTGAGACAGATGAGTTATGCGGAATCTGCATTTCGGCCCTTTAAAATTAGAAACTTGAATATTGCTGGCATTTGAAAATGAAACATAGCTCCTTAGTTTAATACTTCAATTTGGCGCTTGACTGTTTTTAACTCAGTCACAAGGGGCCAAATTTTCAATAGCCATAATTTGACCAAATTAGTGCTCGACTGCTTCTGGGCAGGCATTTGATTTGTTAGTAGTGGCTAGTTCTGGTTTTTTTAAAAAAACATTTCAGATAATTCAGAGAACCATCCATACCATGTTATGTATGAACTGGTAAAGAGCGGGTAAAAATGGTTTTCATGAAAGAACCGGTCAAAGACTGGGCAGTTTTATGGCCGGTTATTTTATTTCTTCAAGTTTTTTTGACAACCGTGGTTATATAAATATATCATAACCGGGGTTTGAAAATTTCTTTTGAAGACCATGGTTAAGAAGAAACCTAAGAACCGCCCTGATAACCTGTGAGGGTTCTTTCCTGTTTCTAATAGCTGCCCCACACTGGAAAAAACCATATCTTGTTCATCCACATAATTTGGTGCTGAGGCCAAGTTCCATCCATTGAAAATCTGCCCTCTAAATAAATAAATAAATAATATATTATAAAATTATTTGATTTATTTATTTTATATTTAAATTTATTAAATAATAATAATAATAAAATATTAAAATAAAATTTATTAAAATAAAATTATTTAAATTTATATAAAATAAATAAATAAATAAATAATTTATTTAAAATTTATTATTAAAAAAAAAAAAAAAAAAAAAAAAAAAAAAAAAAAA
>Ga0209611_10012430_pt1 | contig 11972 bp, 13 predicted proteins | sample S1TSphgellanicum_3_FD_187693 | JGI IMG/M metagenome (GOLD analysis project Ga0209611, IMG submission 187693) | Host-associated microbial communities from peat moss isolated from Minnesota, USA - S1T2_Fc - Sphagnum magellanicum MG (SPAdes) (version 2) | ecosystem: Host-associated > Plants > Peat...
AAAAATTGACCCAAGAAAAAAAAAAAAAACACAGACAATACATTTCTTTTGGTCAGTTTTGTGTTGTAGCCAAAGTGGCGATGGTCCACAGGAATATTTATCCAGATTTTGGCTACAAGCTAAATATGAAAGTAATTTTTTGAAAACATCCTGCTATACATCCCTACTACTCTCTATCAAAAGCTGAAACGGATGATCTTGCACCAAAAAAATAATAATAATCAATGTTAGTGTGCAATAAGGTGGAGCCCAAGTTTTGTAAATGATTAGGTAGTGTTCCCCCATGTATCTATCATCCATGAAGGTGAGGATGAATAGTGTGTTAAGTAGGCTACTTTGATTTCACATCCATGAAAACATGAATGATTAATGAATAAACCCAAGGTTTTTTTCAGATTTTTCGTCCATTAAAGGTCAAGGGCCAACTAGTCGGTAAAGCAAACCATGGCAAAAATTCATCATCTATGAAGGTCATTTTCATGACTAAGTAATCTAGGGTACAATCAATATCTCATCCATGAAGGAAAGGTTGATTAGTGAGTAATGCAAAGTTTGCTCAAGGAAGCTCAGGACAACTTTATTGGAGAATTGTGGATAAAGAGGGTGATGTTTATGTTGTGATTTCGGTTTTAGATTCTCATGGAGGTTACTCTTTAAAAGGATTTTTAAAAATATTATGAAATATTAATTAGAAATATTATATTAAAATTAAGAATATTTTAAATATATTATCATAATCTAATTCTTGACACCTTATTTATATTGACATGAATGATAACTTTTTACTTTCATTAAGTTGCATAATTTTTTTGCATGTCATTTGGAAAAGAATTGGAAATAACTTTCTTCGTTTAAATAATATTATTTTCTTGGGTGCCCAATATATGGAGCAACAAGCTTTCAATGTCATTCACATGTGCCTTCTTGGGGCTAGGGTGTTTGCCCTATGTGCATGTTCAAGATACAGAACAACAAGCTTTCAATGTCATTCACATTTGCATACTTAGAGCTGAGGTGTTTACCTTATGTGCATGTTTGTACTTGTTATCCTTTGGAATTGGGATTGAAGCACAAGATGTTGAAATGTTATTTCACAAAGTGTTTGAAAGGGTCTTGTGCATGCTAAAGAAAGGGAATAATTTTCTTTAGGTATGCCTTAGTTCATTCTAGCATTTCAATTTTGGAGGATGCAACTTTTAATGTCATTTGTGATTAGGTCACAAATGGGAAAACAACCCACTACATTCTTGGTTCAGTAGCAAGACCACATCCATAACTAGTTCTAGTTTAGGGTTTAAGATGAACTTGTGACATTACTTCTAAAGTTTGTGGTGATACATAGGTTGGACTATCCATGTGTTGGTCCATAGTACAAATGCAAACTTGATGCAAAATGTTGTAACGTTGGTTCTTATGATTATCATGTTGTATTTTCATGAATTAAAAAAAGAATGAAAACTTAGTGGAAGGGATATATTGGGTTATCATATATTAATGACTATTTTCACATTCATGTTTCTTTCAAATACCTACAACATTTCAACTATCATCAAAGCTCCATTTGGGATGGTATTTGTTCTTACTTTCAAAAACTTGCATATACTTATGATTCTAAAAAAAAATTGTGCACAACTCTAGAATGTGTGGTACATAGTTGATGCTAAATTATAAAGGGTGTGGTGACAAAGATGTGAATAGTGTAATCAAATGCTTTAAGGGGAAGCTTTGAGTCACAAGTTGACATTACATTATTTGCAAGTTATGACCTTGAATGCCATTGTTGCCTTCTAGTAGAACTTTTGAATCACTTGCATATAACATATGGTTTTTCCAGGTCAAACATGACATTGGATTTGAATGACCTTATTAAAACTTTCACAATTTTTTTTTGAGACATTCCATTTTAAATGGGTTCAAAATGCAACATACATCAAATTAGGCAATCCATTTTTTGAAATGTCTAATGGGTATTTTGTTTTTCAAAACGTCCAAAGAGTGTTCCATATTTTGAAACATAGGTCCTAAACAACACAAGAAAAAATACATTGGGTGGCATGCCTTTACATTTAAAAAGTTTGAACAAGTCTTCAGGTTTTGGGAGAAAGTTATTATATGTTTAAGTGTGTTCTTCCTATATCTTTTTAACTATCACTATTAGGTATATTGAGTTATGAATAAATATTATGAAGAAATAGCAAATGTTGTTGTCCATTCATTTGCATGTACCTAATCTTGTTGCCAAGTCCCTCCACCATGCACTTACCCTACTTTGGACACATATGTGTGTTTTTAAAAATGGCTTGATTCTTTATAAATTTGAATCGGAACCTAGGACATAATCTAGGCCCAATCCATAAAGTGTATGTGAGTGAAATCCTAATTTCTTTGTTCAAACTTTTAAACTCAAACCCAAATTCAAATGTTTAAACGAGTTGACCATTGAACTCATGATTTGTGTAGCACCTTTTAGTAAGATCCTTCAAAACTTGCTTTGTTAGGATAATCAAAAATAGAAAATTGCCCAACATTAGGAAAAAAAACTCAAATACAAATAAATGCCTTAGTAGTACTATAAGTGGAGCATTAACCTAGGTTGAAAATGGTGACCAATACTTTTAGGAATAAAAGTTACATGTAGCTAATGGTATAGTTCAACACCCAAAAGGGCAAGTTTTTTTCCTTTGGGGTTTGGGAGGGACAAGATAAATTTTTTAATTTTTTTTACTGTTGATATTACACATGGAAATGTTGCTAGTATTGGTCACATAAATGCAAGGTGTAATATGTTCCTAGGGTGGTTTTAAGTTGTCAAAATGGATTGATTTAGTTGTGTGAATGTATTTTCATGCAAACAAAAAGATTGCACCTACGAAGGACCCATTTTTTTCTTGTCTATAATTTTTTTCTCACATCCTTTAACAAATGTTAACAATATATGTGAACACCAAATATTGTGTTCACATATAAAACGCAATAATGGTGGTGTCAATAAGAAGTAATAATTGACTAGTAGTAATGTGTATTCTTGCATATCATATCATTGCATTAATTTCATTTGTGTAACATCACAATAAGTACCTCTAATTAATAATACATTATAAATATTGTGTCTTTAGATTCAATCAAACTTTTTAAATTCTAAGAGGCTTCATTCAAGAAGGTGAAAATACTAGTGTAGGGGTTGGCTTAGACTTTCATTTACAATTATTAACATAATACTTTGAAGTTGATAAACATGGTAGGATATGAATGTGGTATTTTTAATGAGGAAAGTGCAAATTGAGTTCTAGTAGGGTTTTTGTGATTCAAACACATAATCCAACATTTTCATTCAATGGATTTTAATCAAGTTTGCAAATAATATCATTATGTCATGAATTCTTTTAATATTGGACTAATATTGATGATTGTTTGGTATTTTTTTTTAAAAAATCTTGCTAATATCAATGTAATTCTGCACCAACAATGCATAATTGACATCACCATATAAGGTTTCTTTCCCAATTTTGTGATATAAAAAATTTGGTGAAATTTTCCTAAAAGATAGCAAAATTAGTCAAATTTAAACTAGAAAAATAAACATTTCCCAATTTTTTTGTTAGACAACACAATGAAATATGTTGAAAAAAAATCATCACCATAACATTCAAATATTTTTAAAATTTTAACACCAATGTTACCATCATTTAAAAATATCTACAAGACATGTATAGTAATGCTAGTCTAGTATGCACATAATATGACACCAATCCACAAGTCCTTATCAAATTAAAATAAGTGTTTAATGAGCTTAAAACCTAGAACCTAAAAAATTTGTATGTAATTCACATTAAGACATCATAAGTAAAAAAAACATGTGATTTGTATAGAAATAATACATATATTTTTACTGTTATTTTTAATAATTTTCACATGAATTTTATTGAGATTTTGCAATATTGAAAATTTGTGGTGATATTGCAAAGCAAACAAATTGTTTATTGAGAGGTCCTTGGATCATGTGCTAGCTAACACAATGATTCTTGTGAGCCCAATTGTCATTTGTAGGTTTTTTTGCAATTCATATAAGTTCAAAAAGGATCTTGAAACACAAATTGGTTTTGTGGAGGATGCCACGTTATTTGTGATTATAAGGTTTTTACTTATGAAGACAATGGAATCCGCTTTGCTCTAAAGGTTGTTATGTAGGTTATGCCCAAGGGTGGTGTCCCTAGGTCAAAAACTTTTTTTGAAAGAGATCTTGCTTGCATCAATGCAATAAATAATGGTCACATATGTGCAATTGACATTGGCTTCATGTTTATCAACCACTTGCGCTTTTGATTTGTGAATGTTGAAGGGGGAGCATGATGAATTTGTTTTGTCATTAATTTTATTTCCAACAACTAGGATGTCAAATGCATTACCATCGGGTTATTTGAAGTTTACTAACACCAATGGCACAACCATGTCTTTTAAACTACAACTTATTGATAGGTTTTCCTTCACTCATACACCAACCACTACCTCATATTTTCAATTTTTAACTTTTAGAATATCAAATTTTTAGTTTTTAGCTTTTAGATTTCAATTTTTTAGTTTTTCAATTTCTAACTTTTAGACTTTCATTTTTTCATTTTTTTAAGATTTAAGATTTAAGATTATCAGTTTTTGAATTTTTTAAAATTTAAAAGTTCAATTTTCAAATTTTCAAATTTAAACATTTTAGTAATAGAAATTAGATTCAAAATTTTCATACTGATATAAACATATGAACTATAACCTCCAATATTATTAATTCACTTCATTCACATTTAAAATGGCAATAGACAATGCTTTAAGAAATGTTGGGTTGCAAAGAATTGTTAATTATCCATACATAGTTGGAAATTGTTTGTTTGATTCCATAAGTTTTTTGTTACATGGTATTGTTTGTAGTATAACATTACGAAAAGGTTATGTTGAATGCTTACGACAAGCCTTAGTAACAAATGATTATAAGGTTGAACACTACTTGAGATCTACATTTAGACTTAACTTTTTGATGAATTTGCTTTGTGTTAATTCTATAGAGAACTACTTATATAAAATGAAATGTAGGACTTCAAATGGTGGTTTGTGGGTTGATTTCACAATCTTCTTTTGGTTATCCGAATTCATAAAACGTCCAATAAAAACATGGTCAACAAGAACATGTAGACCATACATGAATGTGGGAAATGAATTCAATACGAGTGAGAAGTTAATTTTAGCATATCATGAGGGTATGCACGGTCACTTTGAACCAGTAAAAAGACTTGAAATACACAATTCATTTTTGAACAATAACATTAGTAACATGTAGAAAAAAGATAATGCAACAATCAACAATATTCAATTGTTACAACATAAAGTTCCACAATATGAAAAAAATAAAAATGTAATGAACAAATTTGTAAAACAATAGATAGTGATAAAAAATGTAAAATTACTAATACATATATTACATGGACAAAAGAGAATGATGTCATCTTACAAAACCTAATGGACATGAATGAAGGAAAAAGTTTGAAAATCTTAGTAGAAAAATTCATAAGTAATAATCCGGGTCCAATGTTTAACGTTGAAATAATAGTGAGACATATTTGATACATGAAATCAAAACAAAATAGTTCAAGAATTAGTTAACAAAAAGCTTAGGTAGTGATGATTGTAAATCAAACATACATAATCCAAAGTTGAGTTGTGATATTGTAGGCATGAAATATGATGATGAATTCCTTACCCCCATTATTTTGCCCATCACAAGTAATGTTCAAATGCATGACAATTTAATGCCTTAAACAAATTATGAAAATTTCAATGAAAATATGAAAAAAACTTCATAAATAAAATACATACTTTACATGGAAACATGAACATATTGAAAAACTAGAATACTTTATGAAAATACATTATCAACTAAAAAGATTAAGGAAATCCCCCCAAAAAAAGAATAGAAACAAATTTAGAAAGACATTTAAGTCACATGCACAAATGAATCAAGTTTCACTACAATTGATGAACACAATTGTGCTACTGAAACACCAAGTTTGGATGAGAAAATAAAAAATAAGTCTATACTAAGTTGAAATTTAAAACAAGCAAATCTAAATCCAAAAAAAAAACAACAAATAGATAGAAAAAAATCTTTAAATATAGAGACAAAACACATTAATGAATACAAAAAATAAATTAAAAGATTCTCCAATACATGAATGTGTTGCTTGTGAAAGGTTATGATTCAAATTGCAAAACCTTTCATCTTATTAAAAAAAAACTTAACAATTAACAATGTATTTAGTTTGGGAACAACAAAACTTGAATTATTAGGTAATTTCTTTGTGTGTTGTACTTGTACAAAGTTAATTACTATTAATAAATAACAAAAAAATTAGTTCTTCATAATATTTCAACTAATCCAGTCATTAATTCAGTGTCAAACTTATATGAATTAGCGGAAATTTTAATAGCTCCATGTCAAGCATTCGCAGAAATATGGCAAGTTGAAGGGTATAAACAATTAAAAATTCGTGGAAGTATAATTAATGTACTAGCCAATGTCAACAAAACATAGTATATATTACCATGCATGCTAAATGATGAAACCATAATTAGTCTTATTTTGAAATGTAGATTAGAATATAAATCCCCTTACCTATCAAAAAACATTCAAGCTAACCAAGTTATGGTAGCTTTGAAAGATCTTGTGAAAACTCCATTGTACATAAATGCAAAAAATTTAGTAAGACCTATGTGGGAAAACATGTTTAACATTGCAAAAATTCAACAAAGTAAAAATTATCTCAACACATTGCAAGAAACAAAATTAGACATGGAACAAAGTTTAGATAAATTTGAGGAAATAATTGAAAAACTTGCCGTAGATATTTTGGTTCAAAATTTCCTATTGCCCAATCAAATTATGAATGATGAAAATATTATTATTGTGACCCCTAGTTAAAACTACAAACCACTTGGACTTTTTCCAAGACCAAAATAACAAAGAATGTAACTATCCCACATTATTTTTTGGAATGTCTCAAAAACCTTCAATTTTGGCCAAATTTCGATATCAAGATATTGCTCAATGAGAGCTCATGCATAAAGATCATTGATTTGTTAGACACATACCAAACTTATTTTTTAAGGCCATCAAGGTTCTTATACAACAAGTCAAATCTACCTCTTGGATTAGAATATGTAAATGCAAGTTAAATGATCATGTATTGAGAGTCGAAGATCTTACAAGTAAGCTTAATTTAGATAAATTATTATGGTCTGATTTAAGGTATTACAATTTAACACATTTGCGAATGTCACCTGATTATTTGTCCAAACTTCGACAAGATGAATTTGCCATGATACGTCAATTGGGTCCACCAACTTTCTTTGTGGCTTTCACTAATGCAAAGAGTAAATGGACTACATTAATGTCAACTTTACACACGTTGAATAAGAATCATATGGAAATTTTGAAACTTTTTGATGAACTTGAATCTAAACATTTCACAAATCTTGTCATATTTGATCCAGTTACATGCACACATTATTACAATCATCAAATGGTTGCATTTCATAACCTTTTGAAAAAAGATTCATCCATTTTTGGCAAAGTTGATGATTTTTATTTCATAACAAAATTTTAGAATAGAGGTAGTGAACATGATCATGGTTTGTTGTGGATAAAGAATGGCCTAGCATATGGTGTAAATAGTAATGAAACTATTCAACAATTTGTCAACAAATATGTAACATATAATTTTCATTGCTTTCTTCGCATTTGAAAGATTTGCAAATGCATAAACATAGACAAACTTGTAGAAAGAAAACCCAAGTTGTTTGTCAATTTCATTAACCTTTGCCACATATGCCTTGCATTAAAATACTAGAACCATTAAAAAAAAATTTATCATTTGGCAAAAGAAAAAAATTGCTGAACATTGCGAATAGGATTTTTGAAACCTTAAACAATATGCAAATGGGAGTTGATATTTCATTTGAAGATTTTTTCAATCAATTAAACTTAGACTTACCCACTTATATCAAGTGTGTGTAACATATTGACAAAACCCATTCTTTTTTTGAAAAGACACATGAAAGACATTAGAACAAATGCTTATTCAATAAAAACTACAACATTATGGGAAGTGAACACCGACATACAATTTATTCTTGACCCATATGTTGCACCAAGTTATTGCACATCATATCTCCCAAAAATTGAAAGAACTATGACCAATGAATTTCAAACCATTATTAAAAAATGTGAAAATGAAAATGTTGATGCAAACTTAAGGGTAAGAAAATTAGGTAATGCTTTTTAAATGCACAATAGATGTCTGCTTAATTATCAACTTATATAGTTTTATTTTTACCTCTTTATCACGCCTCAAGACCATTTTCATTTTTGAATACATCGCCCTCATTTGAACATGTATTTGTCTTTAATTCAAACGAAAAATTGAAAGAGTTATCGCCAAATTCCACTAACATCAAAACAAAATCTATGATTGATAAATATTTGGAACATCCTAAAACATTACGTTTTAGCTTTAAATGAATTTGTACCATATTACAATTCAAATAATCATGATTTCAAAAAAAGACACATTCTTTTAATAATTCGATATGTTAATTACATTAAACATTTAGATCTTGAAAAATATTATTGAGAATAATTATTGTTCTTTCCATCCATTCACAACTTTAGAAGAATTACAACTTGGAAATCATGAATCATGGCATGATGCATACAACATTTATGAAAGCTTAATAAATGATGTACATTTAAAGTTCATTTATAAATTTAAAAAAGATGTGCGTGGGTTAGAAAATTGGGGGACCTTGAATTATGTGCATGTGACCTCACACAAATAAATAACGATAACATTTGGATGGATAAATTTGATAGTATTGATGAAAAAGTTTTTTCCAAACCCATCATTAATTGCACAAAAATTGAACATTATGATATTAGATGTGAATTTCACAGAAAAACACAATGTACATTATCGATAATTTTGTTCACAATTGAAAAAAAAGATGAATTGATACTAAATGATGAATTTTATTTTCAACTTTGAAAATTAAACAAAGGATAACATGCAATATTTGAAATTGCATGTACAAGAAAAGAATGCATCTGAATCAACCATTACATTTGTTTTTCACAAGAGGAACACATATTAGTAAAACATTCACATTCATGCTTCTGATACAAAAACTTTTCAAACATTATAACAAAAAACTTAGTTCTGACTCCTTGAAGCAAAAGGCAATTTTAATGGCGTTTACAAGCAAAACGACATTCAATATTGATGGCACTACTATCCACTTAGCACCAAACCTTCCATTAAATTGCAAACATTTATAATCTTTGTCAATAGAAAGGTTCAATTCTTTATCGAAAACTTATGATGAACTACAACTTCTGGTGTTAGATGAAGTTTCTTTTATAGGTAGTAGAATGTTTCTTTCATTGACCTCCATTTTAAATCCATCAAACATACACATAATCATTTATTTGGAAATGTGGATCTCACAATAATTGGTGATTTATATCAAGCACCACCTGTTCAAAATAATTGGGTGTTCCAAAGAAAATTTGATAGTAATGATGGCTTGGCGATTAATTTTTGGCTAGATTACATTCATTGTTTTAAACTCACCCATGTCATGCATCAAACTAATGACCAATTTATTGAAGTCTTCAAAAGATTTTGAACTACAACCCATAATCTTACAGACATTACATTACTAAATTAGACTTGCTTACATCCGCCTCCAAATGATTTAAATTTCCCTTACATAACCTACACAAATAAATCAACAAAAGAAATAAATGATTTCATTTTTCAAAACATTAAAGGACAAGAATATGTTTTTGATGCTGATGACCAACACCATGACACATGCCCCAAACATTTCAAATTAAAAAATGACCTATCACAAACAACAATTTTGCATTCCAAAATCCAAATCAAAACTGGAGTGTTAATAAAACTATGTGCTAGGAATTATGCCATTCATGACAGATTATTCAATGGAGCTGATGGGGTTTTCCAATACGTCACCAAGCTACAAAATAATGAATCTCTCATATGGATTGGTTTTAATAATCCTAAAGCAAGATTTACAACTAGAATACGAAATTGACATTTGTACACAACCCACATTCATGAAACATGGGCACTAATATAACCAATTTCTAAAGAGATACAAGTTGGAGCAAATTCAAGTCATTTAATCACGCTTACTCAATACTCAATATAATTAACTACAACATGTACAATTCATTGATCTCAAGGTTTAACTCTTGATCTTTTAGCATTTGATCCCAATGGAATACATCATCATAGACTAACTTACACAACATTATCTCATGTAAGAGAAAAAGAAAACTTGTATTTACTTGCACATTTAGTTGAGGCAAACTTTAAAGTTGACAAATGCATTTCAAATGAAATGTAACGTTTAAAAACAACAGCTCATTGACAATTGTGTGTACCATTTTGCAACCTTTTAGACAAACACGCACAATAATTCAATCATTGAACACAAGATCTCTATCATTTCATTTTCAAAATATTGAAACGGATCACAGTTTGTAGACATCTCATATTCTATGCTTGAATGAAACTAAAGTCAAAACTCAAAATAAATCTTCACATCAAGATTCAAATCACTCAAAATACAAATCAATTGCTACATACGAAAGCCAAGGAACCATGTTATTGTATGATAGAAGTATTGTACTTGATTCATATGAATTTGTAATTATGTCTGGATCAGAAATCATAGATGCATCCTTCAATGCCAACACTCGTTAAACAATTCACATCATTGTAGTTTATAAGCCCCCATCTTTATCTTTAACATTTTTTTGAACTACACTTCAAAAACTAATATCAAAATCTCCCATTATTTGTCCAATAGTTGTTTTAAGGGTTTTTAATATGGATGTATTCAAAAAAAAAATCATTTATTTGAATTTATGATTATCAATAAAATGAAACTTCAATTTTAAGAAAGCACAACAATATATGGTTCACAACTAGATCATATTTGGTCAAACAATCCATTAGAACAATGTGTATCAAGAACGACAAAAGTTTTTGGACAAATCATAAACCTATTCATTTTGCATTTAAATTACCTGACCATGTCCCACGATTTCATTGCCTATAATGTTCATTTGCTTGACATATAACAATGTGTAGAGCCATTATGCAATGAACTGCTTGTTTTTAGTAGCAATTGGGGGTTTTTAGATGACGTGGGAAATTTTTTGGGGGACGGATGGCTTTTTTTGTAGGAAAGAAGGGTATTATTGTGGTAGAAGGATTTTTTTGGTTTAGTTTTGGGAAATTAAGGGGAATTTTGTGCGTGTGTTTTTGTTTTTGGTGGGGGGGGGGATGGGGATTATTTTTAAAGATGCAAATAAAAATTTGAAAGGAGGAGGATTTTTGTGAGGGCAAAGGGTAATATTTTGGTAGAGGGGAAATGGGGTTTTGTGGGCTTAGGGCAAAACATAGTACCTCATTGTGGGTTGCTGTTTGATCAATCTCCATGAGTTGGAAGAAAGATATTCTGTACAGTCCCTAGAGGTTGAAGAGAAAAATTGTGACATTATTTTTCTATTCAAAGATCACATATGAAATAACATATCTGAACATCAATGGTGTTGGAGAGTTCATGTGTCAATCAATGGAGCCATAAGTTTTGTTGATATCAATCTTGTTGCTTTCTTTTCCTTGCTATCATGCCCTTGCTCTAAAGGTTGGCAAATAATTTTTTAAAGTCCTTTGCATTGGTGAGATAGTGGTAGTACAGTAGCCTCCCGCCTAAGTACGCAACTTGAACTTGGGAGGAATGTGCGTACTTAGCCGGTAGGTGCGCACTTAGACCAACAAATCCTCCGTTTGGGTATCGAACTCCAAGTTCTTTCAGGAGTTGGGAGCACCGGCACAGAC
>Ga0209611_10012431_pt1 | contig 11971 bp, 5 predicted proteins | sample S1TSphgellanicum_3_FD_187693 | JGI IMG/M metagenome (GOLD analysis project Ga0209611, IMG submission 187693) | Host-associated microbial communities from peat moss isolated from Minnesota, USA - S1T2_Fc - Sphagnum magellanicum MG (SPAdes) (version 2) | ecosystem: Host-associated > Plants > Peat...
GCTCTTGACTGAGCTCAGATGTCTGATTACAAGCAGTTATTTACTAGTACTTGGCAGAGAAAAGGTTGAGAGTTGAGACTAGCATCTTTTGCTGTCCTTATAATTGTAGGGTAAAGCCTGAGGCCACAGGCCTTACTGGAATAATGACCTGGTCCGGGTGAGGTTTATGTGAATAGTGGCAATTTGAATTTTGTCAAAGTCTGAATTTAGGTTGCAGTAGAAAAACTTGTGAAGCCATTTGGTGAGTCTTGGAAGTTTAGAAGGGCAAATCTTTGAGAAAAAAGTCATGGCCACTGATTGGAGTTTCTTGAATTACAACTTACAACTTAAGGATTAAACACAAGCAATTTTTACTAGTCCATAAAATACAAGATGGAACCGGAAATCACATGAACAAATCACTATGCATAAAAAACAAATTGACAAATCATGTGAGGGAGTTGAACCCTTGTTCCAAAGGACATTACACCCAATGGTAGCGCATGATCCTGACTTGCAAACCACACATTAGTTTACGGATACAAAGAAAATCAAATGGGATTCAATAAGGAAGGAGAAATTCACTCAAAGCTCAAACTCGTTGTCATCATGGAAATTGAGGGTTGTTTGTTGCAATGAGCCATTGAAGGTTGTTTGTTCCAAGGAGCCACTAAACTTACATTAAATCAAGCTAGAAAGCCCCTTCTTGCTTTTTCATCAACCTAAAGAAAAATATTAACAATATATGACAATTGTGCAAACATACACACCATCGAATCCATATGCTCATAAAGCTAATTTTGCAATTTTGTTTTCATGAATGTGAAGGTTCAAAATTTCTTTTATCTTCCAAATCCTATAATTCGAAACCACAACCAACTTTGTCACTACCATGAACTCAAAGTTGACCACATAACAATTCATTGGAAGAAATTTTCTTTCAAAGTTTGGACATTGGATTGAGATCCATGGGTTGGTCCATAGCCCATTGAGCATTGGACATCATTGTGATCTTGAAAAAATAAGATTGTAGGTCTATAATATTCACATTAACAATTGATGGGATCCAAGTTTGTGTTTTCAAGCTTTTTGGACTAATAGTAAAAGTCTTTCAAAATGGCCATATGAATAGGAAAGGTCTATTCACATGAAGATTTCAACTAGTATTCTGGATACACCAACCTGCAAACATCCACCACATCTTGGGTAGCAAGTTGATTCGCAAGTTCATCATTGATCTTAGCTACTACTTTAAAACATCATCTTTGCACATTGTTAATGGTTTGCTAGAAAGTAACACAAATAATAAACACGTATAATGATGTTTCAAGACAATGATTATGCAACATGATGGAACTACCAACAATTTTGAAGCTTGAATTCTCCGAACTAGTATTCAAATTAGGTGCCCATCCATGCACCACCACATTGAATGTCCCATTCATCAAGTTTTGATACCCATTGAACAAATTGTTCATGTAAGCATTGTAGGGGTCAAGGTACCAATAATAGAAATCTAGTTACACAACTTGATTAGAGGAACAAAATCACATACAAAACATTACCAAGATTGGGAAATTTTAATCAATTTATTCAACCCCTCAATCATGGACATGATGCAAGAGAACCTCAACATTACCTCCAAGTCAAAACAATTCTAGGGTATGGACAACTTGGTTGATAGTGCCGACATCTTGATGCATTTTTATTTAGGAATAACATTGAAATCCAACAAGTTTTAATGTTCTTCAAAATTCACTAATCCATGTTTCCATAATGTTGGCTAGTTGAATAAACTCTTAAATTTTCTTTGGACGATGAAAAAAATATGCATACAAACTTTAGGACATCTTTAGTTTGTCCCACAATGCTTAGCTTGGAGAGAGTTTGGACCACCAAATTTATGTAATGGTTCATACAATGCACATTGATTAAGAATGGTGCATTTTGATCTTTTAATTGAACCATCACACTTGTTTTGACACTTTAAAAACACTCACCCAATCACCTCCAAATGTGATCAATTTTTAGATGCAATTGTATTTTAATTCAAATCACCAAAATCCACTAAAATGCACATTATATTATTTAAAATGGCCCCATCAACCATTCGTTGCAAGGATAACAACAATGGAATTTGCTACCAATCTTCAACAACATAAACATGAATGGAAACCCATAATTGTTAACCATAAGTTGTTACTTCATCATAAGAAAAGGAAATGAATTGAGGACCTTCAACTAGAAATTTGGGGTAAATTTACATTATAAAGGTGTTCAACAAAAGGGGGGGTCTAGTTGTTACAAGAAGATGTAAGGGTGTAAGCAAAATATTTTGTACATATTTGTTAGGTTTTGTTTTCTACTTGAAACAAAAAATATATATATATTCAAAATTCTAACCTTCTTTTAACATTTCAAAACAATTGAAATTATTTATTTTTAAATGGGCATTTCTAGCTTCTTCTAGCTTCTCAAAGAAATTTGCGTCATATCATTTGGACTTGAAAACCAAAAATATCCCCTATAATTACATCATTTTTCAGGGGTTGGGGATGATTTTAGTTATGAAAACAAATTCCATCAACCAAAAAGATTATATTAGAATGTTCACCACATCAATATTGAGGTGCATGAAAGAAAAACCAAATATTTATAAAAAAATTTCACCTACTTTCAAATACTTGAACTTTATTTTTCAAATTGTCACAAATTTTAGGTCCAAGCCAAGTACTTGCAAGTAATTTTTAAAATATGAATATAACAATTTAACTTTTGAAGTTCATGCAAACAACAATCAAGAAATAATGTACCCAAAAATAATAATATTATCCGATAAAATCATCTACTTGTTAGACCTTTTGTTTAGAGATTGGGTTGTATTTTGTTGTTTACATTTTTTTTTTGTATAGTTTACCATGCTTTCACTTATAACATTGATTGATTCAGTTTAAGAAAAAAACCTATGGAATTAAATTTTTTGAGGAGGTTACAAAAGGGCAAGTTTAATGAAAAGGACTAAATACTAAAAATAAGGGATAACAAAAACAAATGAACATTAAACCTTAAACTTTAAATTTGAATGAATTGAATGAAAAATATTCAACAAAAATCAAGGATTTGATTGAATGCAATGTAAAAATGACAATTGTAAAAAAACTTACCTTTGCATTATGTATTTATTATTTTGTAAAACCTAAGAGTTTTTTTCAATGAAAAAGTCCAAGTTAATGTGCACAATATTAAAAAGGATTGAATTAATGAACAAATTGAAAAGGTTGAATAGTGAAAAAAGGGACAATAGGAGCAAACGAACATTAAAGCTTAAACCCTAAACAATAAACTTGAATGAATTAAATGAAAGATGTTCAAGAAAAAATAAAAATACTCAACTTGACTCAATGCAATACAAAAATGATAACTTTAAAAGCTTAATTCTACATTGTGTAGTTATTATTTTGTAAGAGCTTGGAACATTGCTTAATGAAATAAGTGGAGTTAGCAAATAATGGGTATTGAAAACAAGGGACAACAAGAATAAACAAACACTAAATCCTAAACCTTAAACTTGAATCAACTAAATGAAACACATTTAATAAAAAACAAGGATACTCAACTTGATGTAATTTAATTTTAAAATGACAATTATATTACTTTTACATTATGTAGTTGTTGTTTTGTAAGACCTTGAAGCTTTGCTCAATGAAATGGATTGAATTAGTGAATAATGAGTAATGAAAACAAGGGACAAAAAAAGGAAATGATCACTAATCCTCTAACCCTAAACTTGATGTTGAACTGAATGAAAGATGTTCAATAGAAAACAAGGATATTTAATTTGATGAAATGCAATGCAAAAATGACAGAGGATTGTGAGAGCTAACTCTTGGCACAATTGTTTTATAAAAGTTTATACCTTCTTGATGTTTTGGAAGTTATAAGCTCCAACCTATCCTAATTCCCTAAACCCCATCCCAAATCAATGGACTTTACACAACAATGAACACACAAGTGTCATCGACAATGCACATCACATAGTGCACACATGAATCCAAATTTTGTTCATGTCAAGTCTTGAGTTTCAACATGATTCGAAATTTGAAGGTAGGCATTGGGAAGTTACAAGTTCTTGCTTGTCAATTAGATGTAGTAACAAATTCATTTTCAATGATAAAAAAATCAAGCTTTGCCTTTGATTTGTTGCTTGAACAATCCTTTGCATGATGCACATTGAATGCATCTTAAGTTCTAACAATGACACAAATTAACAATGGTGATTTCAATTACATAACCAATGATGGTGAAAGTGGCCATTTTGTATGTAGTGTTGACTAATGAACCCTATTTACAACTCATTGTTGTTTTGGTGAAAGATGAAAATGATAAATAAGTATTGGTGACATGTGTCAAGTGGCACATGATATGATGGTGCTATTTGACAACCAAAGAAGTTTCAAGCTTGTTATGTCTAGTGATAGGCATTAGGGCTTAGGAGAAATCATAGGTAAAAACATTTATAGGTATGTAGCCTTTTAATGATTCTACTTTAATTTTTGCTTTAGTTTTTATGCATAAAAGTCAAAAACATAGATTCTAGGTCAAAATTTGGGAATATTTTGCCACCAATTTCTTTATGGTGTAGGTCCAATTATGGTCAAGCTTGTGACCAAGGGTGTTATCACTACTAGAAATTTTGGGTTTTGCAACTATCGCATGTAACTAAAATTCAATTGCATGTGACACATGCAACTGCAAATTTGTGTAATTGCATAGGACATGCAGTTGCATGTGACATTACGTATGCAACATGTATATACGGTGTTAGTATACATGTTCATACATACATACTAATCCAATGTAGTTGCACCTTATGTGCAACTTTCCTTGCAACTACATACAACTAATCAAAATATGACACATGTTTAAAAATTAGACAACTAGGTTGTGGACACGTGTCATTATTTAATTTTTTTGTGTTTTCAAAATCAAAAATTCATTGGATTAATCTTAATCATTAAAGTTTTGGTCACTAGGATGATGTCACGTGGCACACCATGGAACGTTCATTGACCATTTGACACGTGTTCAATATTTTAACACCAATTATATGGTGAAATGTGGCAATCAAGGCCCACCTATTTTTTAAATTTTAAATATTAATTAATAAAATCTAAATCATTTAATTTATGGCTAATAAGATGTTGACACGTGATGCCTATGTAGGTAGATAATAATTAAACCCTATTAAGTAAGTAGGTTTATTTAGGTATACAAATAGATTGAAAAATAGCTAGGTTTAGGTTATATAAATAGGTTTAGAATAATCCAATTTTATTTTCAAGTTTGACCATTTCATAAAGGTCAAGTTTTTTCATTTCACTCATCCCCAATGGCACTTGGTACTTGGTTTTCATATAACTATTGCTCCTAGTTATATACTGAGCCAAATAGAATTGGAAGCCAAACGATATGGGTTAAAACATTCCATTGCAAACCTCATGGACCAACTAATTGCACATTAGATGCAACTATTGTATTAAAGTATAACAGCCAGGGGAGGGCTCTGTTGCTTTTGGTGTCCAAACAAAACTTGAAGCCCTCCTCTTGGCGCATCTAATACACTAAAAATCGTTTAAAACAGATTAGAAATGAGAAAGTTATGGCCCCCCAAAGTAAAGGGGGTAAAATAACTCATTTTTTATTATTATTAAGGTCGGTTCTTAAACACCTAGAAAGTTCATTTTATGTTGTTTTTTTGCTATTAGAGTTCAAATGTAATTTGTAGGAATTCAGATGGTGCTCCTAAATCATTTTAAATCTTTTAAAATGAATAAGAAATAAGAAAGTTATGAGCTTTGAAAGTAGGAGGGGTCCTAAGAAAAAAAACAAAAACAAAACGTTTTATAACTTGGAAAAAGCTTATTTTTCTTATTTTTCTTCTTGTTAGTTTTTCATTACTTGTTTTCTTTTGCACTTCAAAGGTGATTATAAGATATTTAGTAATTATGATTACTTAATGAAAATATGATTTTGATGTTATTATCTAATTTAAATTAATAATTGTTTAGGACGTTTGTATACTTTAAGGTTAATTAGTGTAGCCTATTTACATTAATATTTTAACATAAATAATAAAATTTAAATACATAATACCTATTGATTATATATATAATTGATTATCACTATAATTATAATAAACACTTAATTAATAATTATGATTATTTTTAATAAAATTTTAATATTATCATATTAATTGATTTTGAGTAATTTTTTGTTTAATCAAATGTACATTTTCTGAAAAAATATTCCAAAATAAAATAAAGTCAAACATATTTAAACCATGGTTTAGTTTAATTTAATTTAACATAATTTAGTTTAACAATAATTAGTTTAACCCAAATTAATTTAACCATTATCAATTTTAGCCTAATTTAGTTTAGCCACAATAAATACAATCTAATTTAGTTTAGCCAAAACTATTATTACCTAACTTAATTTAGCCATAATTAGTTTGGCCTAACTTTATTTAACCATATTTATTTTAGCCTAGTTTAATTTAGCCATAATTAATATAGTTTAATTTAATTTAGCCTAACTTGATTCAGCCATAATTAGTTTGGTGTAACTTAATAGAGCCATAATTAATTTAAATTAATTTATTTTAGCCATAATCGGTTTAATCTAATAAATTTAGCCATGGTTAGTTTAACTTTTTTGTTTATTTAACCTAGGTTAATTTAGGTTAGCCTAAGTTAGCATGGGGTTATCCTTAGTACTAGAAGTACATAATACTATTATATATAGCCTATATAGATATATTAAGTATAATATTTAAGTATGTATAAATTTAGGCCATTATTTTTATGACACGTGTCCATGTTGTACACATTTAGTTGCATGTTAGTTGCACACACAACCGTATGGCCCAAAAATTATACAATACCAAATTTGTAGTTGCAAACATGACCAAGATAATTACAAATGACAACCAGTTACATGCCAGTTGCGTAGTGATTGGTTGCAAATGACAAGATTTCTAGTAGTGTGTACAGTGAATAATATTTTCATGTGGTTATCAAATCTGCCTTATTCATATTTGAATTCAATCCATATTGAATCCATTAAGATGGTGCCTTGTTGTCTATATTTAATCCAAGATGCAAAGATTCAAATATCATTGTGGTCCATGTAATTATGATCATCAAATTTGCCTTATTCCAATATGGCTTCAATCCATATTGAAACCATTGATGGTGCATTGTTCTTTCTATTTAGTCTAGTATTGATTGTGTGAAATACTAAGGTCACTTGACTAATCCATGTAGTGAACCCTTGTGGTTTTCAAATCAGCCTTGTAATTTACAATCAATTCATTGATGGTGGCTTGTAGTCCATAGTTTAGTCCATTGGTTGTTGGATTACACTTACATCTAGTCCATAGTTCAATCTAGTGTTGTACATTATTCCAAGCTTGGGATTATTTACAATTCAAACAATCTAGTTTATTACATACATTGAAATATTGGTATTCTAATAACTTGTATAATCTAGATTTACACGATGGGCTAAACTATATAATTTATAGTGCAGTTCTTGTGTCTATATTAAAATGGATATTTTGTGGTAGATCACTAAACCTTAAAACCATCATTGAAATGGTTGTAGACAAAGTTTTTTCTCCATTTCAAAGTTGCAAATGAAGGACTTCAAGTTGAACAAGATGCATTTAAGAGCTTGAGGCCTTTTTTTGTGAAGCACATGTGAGATCGAAATACATGTTGTATATATCACATCAAATTGGATGAGCTATGACATGGATTAAACAACATGAGAGATCATTCAAATCATGCAAAGGTATGTACAGACCATGCTAATGACCCAAGTGCACCTTGCAATGTTATTTACAATGGGACAACTAGTTTATGAGAGTCCATTGTTTGCCTTAAAGGTGACTTTGAAGAGTGACATAAAAGAGAATGTTTGTATGGTGAATGTTCTCATTGTGGTGTTGGTAATTTAAATTTTGTCTTGCTAAAGAAAGTGATATGGATGGTCAACTTGTAAAATGGAAGCGATATGCCCTTGAGGAAACTAGGGCAAGGAAAAGCTTTGAAAAAGTTAACTTTGGTATAAAAGGATACATCATTTGACAGTTCATAAAGTACATGTAGCCTAAGTTGGAACACTTTGTGAAACACAATTTTCAAGCTATGTGGTAAGACAAATAGTTCAAGGCATGTGTAAAGTCCTTTCTAGAAAACTCAATTGTTTCTGTGGTAGATTTTGCAAAACATTATTTTTTCCAGATGCAAAATGAGGTGCAATCCATGCGCTAGCGTTCCTATCAAATAACAATATTTGTGCATATAACATACCACCACAATCCACATCAAAATCCATATGATGAGGACTTTCATTTTAATTGACTACCATTTTTACATTTCAGATGACCACAGACATGATTCTGAATTTGTTCAACATTGTTTTAAATTACATTGGGGTTATATTTTTGTCCACAATTTTCTACCCACATGGCACTATGTGTGTTCTAATGGATGTGCTACTCAATTCAAATCTTCAAAACTTTGGTATTTTGTGAGTCAATACCTTAACATGATGGGTGGTTAAAAGATGATGTGGCCATTTTTTGGTTCAAGAGATGGTAAAGGCCTTCATGATGGGGCAAGTGCAGTGTTTAAATGGTTTTTACAGCATGAGCAATTGGATAGCCATGGTGTCAAATTGCAAAATGCTGCTGAAGTTGTTGAATTCTTTCATGAATGTTTGTCTTTTCGTCCAAAATATTTATATTTTGAAAAGAATGAGCCCATTCATAAAAAGTTTTGGCATGTTAGGTTGAGTGACGTGGATTGGACCTTTAATTCATATGTTTGTGATGTTGTGCGTAGTACTATGAAGGTTCATAATATTTGTGTCACAAATAAAAATATGTTAATTCAACTATTGGTCAAGCACCTTGCATGTTTCTATGTGATTTATTTTGATGGTCAGTGGAAGTAGTGTACTAATGTGAATTGGATAGGATATTGGGATTCCAAGGATTTACAACTTGTAGATGTTAACTATGTCAAGGATTGGACATGTATGATAGTTGGGATCACTATGAAAATTTGTGTCTGTGGCAACTAAACTACCTTACAACTAGAGCTCCAAAACAACTAATATACAATTGCATTACAACTATCCCATGGAAATATGACAAATTAATAAAATGCCACATCAATAATCAAAGAGTTGTATTGTAGTTGCAAATTAGTTGTAAGATATATGTTTATGCAATATAATGTATGCATTGTCTATACAGTTGTAGTCAACCATGTTTGATTTTGTTGACAAGTTGCATTTTAGTTGCATGTAACAACTACATCATAATTAGGATAAATTTAATTACTAATCAACGATTGTTTTGTAACAAATGTATGGTCTTAAATAACACATATGATCATGCTAGGTGTATACATTTCCACCACCCAATATATATGACATTTCAACTCGTTTACAACTATAATGCAACTATATTTCAATTTAAATTTCAAATTTTAAAATTTTGAAATTTCAACATGAAACCCTTAAGAAAGTGACACATGGTAGTATATCAATAAATTTGCCCTAATGCATCAATGACCTTCATACGCTTATGCTTGTTGTCAAGAAATTCAAAATGAATTTTTTTAAAAAATCTTTCTATATTTAAACATTTTGTGTATTTCTTAGTTTTTTGGTAATGTAATTTTCATATCATGTGTTATAACTAAGATTATTTTTGTTTGTTTTTTTAGAATTAAAACCAAAAGGTTGTTATAAGTTTTATTATTTATTTAAATAACTAGAAATTTAAGGCTTTTGTTTTTTTATTTTGGAGGTTGAAGGTTCATGTTTTTGCTCATTGAGAAGTTGAAGATTTTTGTTTTTTCTCTTGGAGGTTGAAGGTTTTTTTTCTTATTCTTAGAAAGTTTGAAAGTTTTTATTTTTGTTCTTGGAGGTTGAAGGTTTTTGTTCTTGTTCTTAAAGAGGTTGAAGGCTTTTGTTTTTGCTCTTGGAAGTTGAAGGTTTTTCTTTTTGCTCTTGGAGGTTGAAGGTTCTTGTTTTTGCTCTTAAAGAGGTTGAAAGCTTTTATTTTTGCTCTTGGAGGTTGAAGGTTCTTGTTCTTGTTTTTAAAGAGGTTGAAAGCTTTTGTTTTTGCTCTTGGAGGTTGAAGGTTTTTGTTTTTGCTCTTAAAAAGGTTGAAAGCTTTTATTTTTGCTTTTGGAGGTTGAAGGTTCTTGTTCTTACTTTTAAAGAGGTTGAAGGCTTTTGTTTTTTCTCTTGAAGGTTTAAGGTTGAAGGTTATTGTTTTTGCTCTTAGAGAGGTTAAAGGTTTTTTGCTCTAACTTTTGAATGTTGAAGGTTTTTGTTGTTTTTTTTGGATGTTGAAGGTTCCTTTTTTTTACTTTTTGATGTAAAAGATTATTGCTCTTACTTTTAGATGTTCAAAGTTCTTACTTTTGGTTTTATATGTTGAAATTTTTTGCTCTTATTCTTGGATATTGAAGGTTTTTGTTTTTGTTTTTGGATGTTGAAGCTTTTTGCTTGTGGAGGTTGAAGGTTTTTACTTTTATTCTTGAATGTTCAAGGTTTGTGATTCTTGGTTTTTGTTTATTTGCATATATTAAAGAAAAAAAATGTGAAAATATATTCCATTTTATTTATAAGTTGATTAAACAAGTTTAGTTTAACTTATAATGATGAAAGATTTTTGAAAGGTGATTTTTTAATGATAATCATGTTACATATGTCTTGTTTTTTGTTTGAACATTTGTGATGACTTTTGTTGGTTTTATGTTATAGGGCCAAACTTTAATTATGTTTCAATCCATCAACATCAAAATTATGTGTACAAGGTAATATTCTTTCAAATGTACCTAAAATTGTAATTCATTTTACTTGATTATAACCACAATATTTTATTATATTTGCAAGTGTACAAATTATATTTTATTTTATATCAATGTTCTACATATGTTGCATTTTAATGACAAATAAGTTGCATGTTAATGGCAATATAGTTGTAAATTAGTTTTATTCAAATTGAAAGGATTATTTAGATATTTTTGAATTACAATGTTATGATATGCTACTAAATTCATTTCACATGTGGAACTAAATATCATAACATGGTAGAATTCAAGCATATAAGATGGATTAAAGAAATTGCATGGCTCAATCTCCATTTCAATAAAATAAAATAAAATACATTCATTTATGAAACATAGTGTTTTAGATGACAATATTTGATTCTTGTGGGTCATCGTTTTTATGATTTGACCTTTTGTTTAAATAGAAATTTTTTATATTATAAATAGCTTGGGCATTATAATTAAATTCATAATTAAATTATCTTTTGATAGAACAATTTTATTTATTTATTTATTTATAATATATTCTTCAACATGGAATATAAATCTATTTAAAGTTTCAAATCCATTTCATGTTTATAAATAGTGATGTCTAATGCAATTCAACATTATTTATTATAATTAAGACAAAATGATAATGGTTGTGTGAAGTTTGTATAATTGCATTATAAGTTGCAATTGAGTTGTTTAGTATTACTAAATCAACTACCATACAATTGCTTTGAAATTCAAATTTCAACAGCTAGTTACAAATTAATCACTAAATATTTAGTTGTAAGTTAGTTGCAAAGGATAGGAACAGAATTCATTACTCAAATGGATGAATGAAATAATTAAAGAATATATTCGTTAGACTAGTTATAAAATATATTAAAAAAATTCATTCATTAAATGGATGAATGAAATAATTTTAAAATATATTCATTAGACTAGTTATAAAATATATAAACAAAATCATTCATTAAATGGATGAATGAAATAATTAAAGATTATATTCATCAAACTAGTTGTAAAATAATTACAAATAAGTTACAAAAGGTATTCACATATATCATCCGTTGACAAATGGATTAAAA
>Ga0209611_10012432_pt1 | contig 11971 bp, 9 predicted proteins | sample S1TSphgellanicum_3_FD_187693 | JGI IMG/M metagenome (GOLD analysis project Ga0209611, IMG submission 187693) | Host-associated microbial communities from peat moss isolated from Minnesota, USA - S1T2_Fc - Sphagnum magellanicum MG (SPAdes) (version 2) | ecosystem: Host-associated > Plants > Peat...
GAAGCTCTTGGAGGTCTGAACCACCCTCACGTTATGCGTCTTCTTTGTTGTACTGAAGTACCTGATACAGAGTGCTCATATATCATGGAGCTTATGGATATGAGCCTTGACATGCTGTTGGACAAACACCACATCTCAGCTATCCTGCAAGCTGTGGATCTGATGCTTCAAGTTGCAGAAGGGATGAAGTACCTTCACAACATGGGCATAGTGCATCGTGATCTCAAGCCACAGAACATTCTTGTCAAGAAAGTGCAGGAAGTGTCTGCTGATCATCATCCTGACTCTAAGAACTCAACATCATGTGCACTGTCAAATCCTGTTTGGATTGCTAAAATCTGTGATTTTGGCACCTCAAAAGTCAAGAATCAGAGTACTGCATATTCACACCAGACCAAACTAATTGGTACCACAATGTATATGGCACCCGAGCTGTATGAGCTTGACCCTGAGGATGAGATACCCGAGAGATTTCACCCCATGAAAACAGATGTTTACAGCTTTGGTATCCTTTGCTTCACAGTGCTGGATGGGAACCATTCTCAATTTCAGATTGATGGAGTTAATGTGACAGCCATGAAATTCAAAGCCAGTGTGAAACAGGGGAAGAGACCAAATCTGCCACCAGACTGCCCTGCTCCCTTGTCTGGGCTTATCAAACAATGTTGGCATGCGGACTCACGCTTGCGACCTAGTTTCCCTGACATTTGCACAGAGCTGAGGTACATCAAAGGTTTACTTCTTACAGGTATTGTAACTTTACCAACCTAAACAGTTTAGGAGGGTTATATTTTGCACGTGTAAACACCTTCATAGGATTTTTCTACCGGAATTGGAAGGCATGTTCCTCACCATAATTTTTTGTTGGGTGGGCATTTTGTTTTTTGAAACAACTACATGTGATGGGCCTTCACCTTTAGGTGAATCCCTCAGCCATAGTCTTTATCAAAATCAAGCTCCACCTCACAGGCTCTTATTAAGATAAAGCCCATGGCCTCCGGGTTTACCTTACTGCTTGAGTTGGTGATGTACAGTAAGAGATGAGAATGAGGTTGTTCCAGGAATGAGGCCTCTGTGTGAAGTGGGAGGCAAATTCCTAAAGCATAGCCTAACATAAAGAAGCAGTAGAATTCTACTTTTACAAACATTCGGTTGTGGTTCATTTGAAATGAGTGGAGGCAGCTTATGCCTAAGGTGTCATCCTCTATCAAGGCAGCAATTTTACTTGGTCAGGGCCAAGGCACTGTCCACATACAAAAGAAATTTTTTACTTGTTCTTTAATAAGATCTCATGATGAGTTAGTGGTTTTGAGGAAATCATCCAGCATATCAATGGCTAAGTTATAACCTTGTTCATGCGGTTCTTGTCATTTGGTATTTCAATTGCTTGTGAAAATATGCTGCAGAAATTCAAAATGTAAAGTTTTGTATAAATGTCTACTATAAGTTTGGAGCAAAATAGGTGGTACAATACTACATACTTATATGTATCCTGTATTGGGAGCTGGTTGAAGGGGAATTTTCCTGAGCCCTCAATGGATGCAAACTTGAGCTTTAGTTTGGAATAATTCCTTTTTTTCTCCTTCTTTTTGTTACCCTGGGGACATAGTAGGCCCATGTGTGTTATAGAGCTGTAAATTCATTGCTAATTTGAGTTTGTGTGCCTAATTCAATTCTACGTTTGGTTTATTTGCTGATGTTTTACTTTCCAGATGATAAATCAACCCTGGCTAAGCCCCCAAATGAAGGATTTCAAGGAATGAAGGTGTGTTTCAACTTCCTTTGAAAAAATGTGAATCTGTGATCTTCAGGCACACTATGGTGATCTTGTGTCCTAAAGCGATCCCCTTAATATGTTGCCTCCTGAGTTTTCACCTCTTCTTTTATAAAGATTGGAGTGTAAATATATGGATCAGAGGGTCTAATTTTTGAGAATTGCTGAAATTTTTGTGAAGGAGGATGAAGGTTTTTGGGAATAGTGAGGAATAATTTTTTTCAAAATAGAATGTTCATGAATTTGCAGAGTCCAGACATGTGCTGAAACTTCCCTGTACTAAGATATGCAAAACCAACATTGAATGATTATCTTAATTGAATATATAACTTCTTATCACAAGCTTTGAAAGTCTTCTAATTGTGTTGTTTATTCCTTAGAGGGAAGGACGTTTTGGAGGTCTGGGAGGTGAGCGATTCATGGGATGTGGTTCCCCCATGTCCATCAGAGGTATTGAGATACATTATGAAAGTGGTCCAATACCGCTTATTTGGACTATCAAGGTTGAACAGGAATACAGTGGCTATAAAGCTACAACAACATTCGCTGAAGATATGAGAGCAGTAAATGGCAGGAGAGAGAAGCCTCTGATTTCAGTCTTTTCTTTGCAAGAATTGGAATTTTGATTTGAAATGTGAATTTGTCAGTTACTTGCACTTGTTTATACACTTATTGCAAGATTTTGCTTTTGCAGTTTTTGCTTGAACCATATGAGTTCTTAATGCAAGTTGAAGGATATGAAGGAGTCTCACATTATCCAGCAAATGGGGATGCAGTTCAAGCACTATCAGCAATAATGTTTCATACCAACCTCAAAAAGGTTCATGGGCCATATGGTGGGGGAAAGGAACCACATTTCACCCATTTCCAAAGTTCTGTTGGCAAAATTGTTGGGTTTTTGGGAAAGACAAGTTCTGTTGTTGATTCACTCGGAGTTTTCATGAGTCATGATCTTTGATGGAGAAGCATTTTCAGATTTTTTTGGGAAATTGGTTCCACTGAAGATGACTTTGGTAAGTTAGTTATATGATATTAGGTTAAAATTTGAAATTATATCCAAAGACTAGTATTTTAGGAAATATTACATATTGCCTTCTAAAGAATATCATTCACTTGCTTTTTCAATGGATCCCTGAATGTTGAAAAACCCTAGGAGAATTTTGATTATACACATCAAAGGACATGTGACTACAATTCAGAGTCACTTGTGATGCTGATATGTTGCCCCCCATTACCACAACATAAGCATAGAAAACCAGGGGCATAATTGTCCTTCAATAATGTACTATCTTGCTTTGGAGGTGTCATGGAAAATATTAAAAAGGCCATCATATAAGTATTTTATTTTTCAAGACTGAATTCGGCAATAAAATCTTATGTAAAATTTGAAAAATTAGGTCCCATATTATGTTGAAATAAGAATTTTGAAGAATGATGATTGATCATGGTACCTACTACCTAATGTCCATTGGAAGATTGCATCAAAAGAGAAAAACTTATCTCATCAAAGTAATTGGTTATAGGAACGAGGACTCCACTTGACTTCTGGCGGTTGGGCTTGTAGTTTTTAGAATTTTTAGAATTTTATAAATTAATATAATTATCGCTGAAATTGAATAGGTATTATTGCAATTACTCTTTATGAACTGTTTTCCATTCAATTTTCTCAATCTTTTTCTACCTTCCAAATGGTGTTTCTGTTTCTCAAATTTTTATTGAACAATGTCTACAACGAGAACAGACCTTTTTGTCTTTGCACCCCTAACAAAACAGTTGTAATTGATAAATCCAATGATTAGATCTCCATGCAAAAAACTACACAAGAAAGTTGTACCACTTATATTTAAATCCACATAGCATAGGTAATCAAATTTCAAATCCAAAAAGAATCAATTTAAATCATACAAAAGTTCACCAAATGGCATCAATGTTTACCAACCCTCTATTTCTAGGACCAAAAATTTCAATTTGTACATGAATCATGGGGTCCTGAATCAGAAAAAGATAATTTGAGGAAAAACCATCTTTTGCAGCTTACAAACACATATTGTGCACTAGAACTTAATATTTAAGAAGCCTTTGAATAAGGACATTGTACAATGACAAATAGCAAAACTATGACTACAAATGATGGGTAATTTACAATAGTAGCCCACCTGGATCAATCAAACTATTTAACAAATCAACTTAGTTAATTGCAAGTATGAGGATTTGCCGTGCCTTTTGCTAGGCGAGCTTCAATACCTTGAGCAAAAATGCATACGAAAGCCATTTTGGTTAGGTTTTGTTAAATCGGCCAAGGGTCTTCAATGCGGTCAGTACAAAAGTACTGCTGCGATTTTTTTCTCCCAGTCTGCCCTTTGCCCTGTTCATTTTCACCTTGTGACTCTTAGACACGTTTTGGGTCCATGTTACACACGTTCGGTTGAGACTTGTTAGGGGTAACAGGGGTATGTAACATGCTACTTGGCGTGTTATGTGCCCTTGGAAACATTCATAACATGGGACGTTACAAGGGCAAAACGTGCCTTGGTATCACCCAATTTTTTACAGAAAATATGACCCGGGCAAAGGGCAGACTGCATGGAAGAAATCGCAGCAGTACTTTTGTACTGACTGCATTGAAGACCCTTGGCCAGTTTGATATTTTCCCCCCAAAACTGGTATGGTTGAGTTTTTAAGAAAATTATTCGACTATTGTGGCATGTGCCGTTTATGTGGGCGCTCACGAAATAAAAGGCTCAACACCTCAACATGAGGTGTTATACTGATCCCCATCATTTCCTACCAAATTTGTCACAAAAAGTCTCCCTAACTTGAATGTGCTGGCCAGCAATCCCAAGGAATCTTTTACTCCACGGGTCCCAAGACCTAGGAGCTTGAGGTGGTATTCCGATAGCTAGGGTAAACTAGCACGGTCCCACAGTGGTACCATCTTTCGCCAGGCCTCTTATAAGTCAGGTAAGACAGTTCGGCAGGAAACTTGTTGCTGACAATCCATTTAACGAACATGTCGTGGTTTCACCCCTGCCAGATGTAACAAAACAATGAATTATATATAGGAGAAGGGTAGTTCTAGAAGCCCTTTCATGTTTTGAGGTGCCTAGGCACAAGGGTGGAAGCCCAAGTGACAGGCACAGAAAAAAATGGAAGGACCAAGAGGGCTACGATTTTCTTACATAAAAGCACTGGCTTTCTCTTTAAGGTTTGGAAGGAAAGAAACAGATGAAGAGGATGGGCTAGAGAGTGGAAGAAATCTTCCAACTTGGAAGACAGCAATTGAAGAAATCTTCTGCTCAACAATGGTCCTCAAATAAACAAATGAAAGAAAAAGGCAGTACTTCACCTGAAAGAGACGGAACAGGAAGTTACAAGTTATGTCCGGGGTAAGGCCCAATGGTGAGTGTTCCTGTGATAAGGAGCCTAGGATGAGGTGACTGTCATGTTCAGCCCTCCATTTGGGGAATCCGCCATTGGTGGGCTCAAAGAATGAGACCCAATTTATTGTAAGCCTAGGCTCAACATGTGTGGACCAGGGGGGGCACCATAGTCGCAAGCAGTACATTCGGCCTACAAGGAGTCCTCTAAGTAGGTAACCAGCCACTTGTAGATGTAGCATACCTAGGAAACATTTTTAATCTGTGTAAGGCGCCTTGAAAGCGTCGTGGAGACCTCACGCTTCTACGGACAAACATTTGAAAATGTAAGCTTCCTCCTCGAAAGGGGAGTGAACCTTATGTTTTTAAGGTATTAAATCCTGCACAAAACATTCGCAGATTTTGATTTTGTCCAAAAATTTAATCTGAACCAAGTTAATATGCCATCTGTCAATTTGATTAAATCATCAATCCTAACCCAAACTAAGTTTTGCATTTGTCAGAACTAAAAACCAAACTTATTTTTTGACGTGAAGACGTACAGGAAATTCTTCAGTGTATTTTGAGGGCCTGTTATATCTCAAAAATTTGCATCCATTTCGAGGGCGGGCATTACGTTTTTTGGAGGGCATTATGAATTTTTTATCTTTCTAGCTAAAGATATCTTAATTAGCTTTCAAAGATACAATGATTTCTCTGACAACTCTGTCTTGTATTATCCGCTCCATTTTTAAACTTCACCTTGTACAATTCGACTTGAAGTAAAAGAAAATTTCTGGTAAAAATAATTCTTTATGCAGTGTAAAGCCCTTGTTCTCGGGCATTTGTGGAACATGGGCCTCCCCTCGGCTCCCACCTCAGGGGGCCCTTATTTCCATAATGCCCTCATCATGGGGCTTTACCCTACTCATAATGTTGTTTTCAAAAGCATAGTCATTTTCTTCAGGACATAGTTTGTTTTCTAATTTCGAAAAAAATATTTTTGTATTGATTTTCATGTATGAAAGGAAGCAGTTTGTTGAGACCAGCTTTTGCTTACTTTTTCTTGAATAGAACACATTTTCATGAATCAAAATTCTATTGTGGATTCTAGTCAGAATTCATTTTATCTCAGTGGCATATTTTCCTCATACTGAGGATCAGAGAAAATGAAAATACCGTATTGAGAAAACTAGTTTTGATCTTTTGCTGGTAAGTATTAAAACTAGGCTGCACTCCACACTTTCCCAAACTAGTTTCTCATTATTAGCACAACTAGAAACTTCTTTTTTCAGAATTAGGTGAAGGATCAATTGATGTCATTTGATCTATGTATGCAACCAGAGATTGGATTTTCTGCCATCAAATTTAAACATATTTTTCAAAGGAAAAGGCATGCTTACAAACCAATTTGTTTTCAATCAGTGATGATTTAGTAGACACCTAGTATTCATGAGAGTGTCCCGACCCCAAAGTGTATCATTTGTAGTTATTGAACTTGGTGTGTAAAATAGCAAGAACAGATGTACCTAGGGGATCTACGCCAGTGTCGTGTGGGTGTATAGGGGTAGGCCAAGGCATCAACTCCGGTATGAGCCTTGGTATTAAAAACCATACCACCCTGGTATGAGGTTTTGCCAATACTCAGTCTCGTAACATACCCACTGGTCTTCACGTATGCTATGCCCCAGTTTGTAACAGATCAGACTGGTCTTCTCCTCCATTATTCTGCGACTGAGAATTAGGACTGAAGGTTTTTTGCGCTGTTTCATTGAGGTCTTTGTATTGTGTTCGATTCTAGGCACTTCAATGTTATGCACACCTGTTTCTAGGTCCTGGATATGGGACTTTTAAGATTTAAGGTAATGAGTAATGGGAAAGAGGTGAAGGTGTGCAACAATAAAGGCGGTAATTAATGTTTATTGGTTGCATGCTTCTATTGGTTCACTATGAAATATATGTGTTAGCATTGTGTAGGGTTTAGAGTTTTTCAGACTGCCTTGAAAACATGCCAGGACCAAGGGTGATATCTTTGTGTATCAACTTTTTAAAAATATGATTGATACCAGATTTATACTCAATCTCATATTTTAGATTTTACTACCAGATTGAGACCTAATTTGATCACTTCAGTTACATACCTGAAACATATTCATACCCCACCTCCATGATACTAAACATACCAGGACCAGTCTGGTGTGTGTAAAATCCAATACTTGCACAACACTGATCTACACATTAAATTGAGACTCAGATTAAAAGTAGTCATGATGTAATCAATATGTCAATTTTCTAATGTTTGGAAATAGCTTTGGAATTCTCCAGCTTAATTGGAACTTACCCTTCGACAAGGTGGAACTCTAGAATAGATTTGATGATCTACCACACGCATATTTAAGACAATGTTTATTGTGTCCTTGTACATAGATATTAGAATTATTAAGAAAATGTTGTGAAATAACTTTTACAAAAGAATAGTTGTAAATAAGATTACATAATTGCTAGGTACTTTGAATATGATATAATTTCACCTAATTCAAGCATACCGCTAAAACTAGTGTGGTTAATTAAATGATCATAATACTAAAGTTGAAATTGCACGACTACAAGATACCTACAATTGTTACAAACACTATTGGACCTGGGATGTCAGATGGGGTGAAAACTTTACGAACGTCCAAAATGCACATTGTCAATTTACATGTGGCGAACCCAATATTTGATGTGGTGGACATATTGTCAAGAAGTGCATCAAGGTATGGTTTGACATCTGCACGCATGTTGAGTTATTTACTAGCCAAACAAGGTGAATTGACCCCCACATTGGGATCACAAAACCCATTTGAATGGCCATATTAAACTTTAGGCCCCAAAAATTATAAATTTGGATGCAAGGATTCAATTTAGTCTATGGAGATGATATAAGTAATTTAAATGGGTTTTGGGGTTTTTACCAAGATCCCAAAGTGGGGGGTCAATTTGCCTTGGCCTTCACAAGCCAACTTGGTGTCAATAACCCATATTGGCCAATAAAGATTTCAGCATACCCGACTTGCAAGTTGCAACTTCTGATGACTTTCAACTTGTCTCAAGGTATGAAAACACAAAGCACCCACTTTTAAAAGATGCATTGTTTTGTTTTTATTGTTTTCAATGTTAATGACCCAACCACCTCATGCTGTACAATTAATAAGAACACTTTCATGCGGATGTGGGTGCAAAATTTTGTGAATAAGGAGACTAGTAAACTTTGCTAAGGTATCATATTCACCAAGCTAGGGAGTGGGTTACACATTTGTGAACCTACAGTCACTTTCTTCACATGTTTAGGGTACATGTAGCAACAAAATAACTACTGATAATTATAAATAATAGTATTAATGTTGGGGTATTAGTATGGATAAAAATAAGGAAAACAAACAAGGGAAATCTTTTGACTAAGGGCATAAAGAATGATTATGAATAATCAAATAATTATTTCGAGTTAATAATAATGGGATGTCAAGGATGTAAACTTAACCAAATCTTAGATTCCCAATAATGTAAAACATGTCCATGGAAGGATGAAAAGTTATAAGTGATTTTTGACGATTGGTTTGATACATAGGGAATAGATGTAAATGAATTTGGTTAACTATTCATTGATTTCTTTCTTTCAAATATATAAGGGGTAGAGATTGGAACTTTTGAGCTCATAATTTGCATTCAATAATTTCACGTTGTTAGTCGAATCAAAACTTGTAGAAATATCATATGTGAATAAGAATCTTTGAAGAAATAAAATGTGGAGATTATTGTGAATATCATGATGTAAACTTTATAGTCTTTGGTGAATGATCTTCATAAAAGAGAGTCTTTAGGTGCGTGTGATGAACTCCCTTGGGGTGTAGTTCTCACATAAATATTTGACTTTAGGTATGTGGGTGATCCTATCCCAAAAAAGTGTAAAGTTTCATGTTGAAAATTATATGAAAGATGAATATTATAAGCATCGTTTTGAAATATGTTTGATAGTCTACCTATGTGCTAAAAAGGATTAATCAAAAATTAATCTTCATAGTTCTTAACCCCTTCCTAAGCTACATACACACTTTAAAACAAAAAATGGTTTTTCTCAAAATTGTTTATGGTGAACATTTCATTTCTGTGTAAGGTGGTGTAGGTAGAGGCATGTGTCATGTACTAGCTTAAAACCCACTATTTGTCAGAGAGTTAAACTCCTGCCCAACAGGTTGGGTGCTTACTGCAAAGAAGTTAAGTACTCTCAGTTAAACTCATGCCCAACAGGTTGGGTGCTTACTGCAAAGAAGTTAAGTACTCTCAGTTCTCTGCGTAAATAATTGGTACCACACTTAGAACATGGTTTCAATGATCACTTATTAAGGCGGCTAGTGCAATAACCATACCAGCTAAATATTCTTTTTGTTTTTTTTTTTCCACCTTACATTTTTTTCCCTAACTATCTTTTTTTTTCCTCCCCACCCTTGACCCCTCCAATTTATAATTTCATACCTCCCCTTCCAATCTACCTACCACCCTTCCTCCTATCTACCTCATCAATCCTATTGACCCCTCCTCCCTCAACTTCTCTTGCATTCATTCCATCACCGCAACTTCAACATTTGGGTTTACGATTTAGTGTGAGCTTGGAAAGCTTGGAGCTTGGAATGTTTAACAAGTGAAACTCTTGGAGACCTTGGAGCATGACCTTCAAAGCAACAAGCCTAGAGAGCTTAGAGCTTGAACATGAGCATTTGAAGTTGTGGGAGTTCCATCGACTACTCCAAGGTAAGCATGCACCCATTCTTCTTCTTCTTCTTCTTGTGTTTTTGGGCATAGGTGGGCGAAGGAGCTTCACTAATAGTGGGGGAGCTTTGGCTCCCCCTTTTTCGTTTTTTTTTCTTGTTTTTCTTATGCTTCTAAACACAGATGGGCCTACCATTGCCAATAAAGGTGGGGGAGCTTCGGCTCCCCCTTTTTCGTTTTTTTTTCTTGTTTTTCTTATCCTTCTAAACATAGATGGGCCTACCATTGCCAATAGAGGTGGGGGAGCTTTGGCTCCCCCTTTTTTCTTTTTCTTTTTTGTTTTTTCCTATGCTTCTAAGCACAATTGGACCTGCCAATGCCAACAAACGTCGAATTTCGGCTTCCCTTTTTTGTTTTTTTTCTATGCTTATGGGCACAACTGGGCCTGCCATCACCAGTAAAAGGGGAGCTTCGATTCCCCTTTTTTTTGTTTTTTCTATGCTTCTGGGTGTCGTTGGGCCTGCCATCACCAATAAAAGGGGGAGTTTCAACTCCCTTTTTTCTGATTTTTTTGTGCTTGTGGGTGTAGTTTGATGGAGAAGCTTTGCTCCCTACCATTGCCAATAGAGAGGGAGGAGGGGGAGCTTCAACTCCACTTCTTTTTCTTTTTTTTTAATATGTTTTTTAGTGCAGTTGGGTGGGGGAGCAACCGTCATCACCAATAAAGGGAAAGTCTGTTTGTTTGTTTTTTGTTTTCTTCTCTACTTTTGGGTGCAATTAGGCCCATCGTCACCAATAGACGGAGAGCTTGGACTCCTTGTTTTTTTTTTTTATTTTAAAGTTTTGGTCTGTGCTTCTAGGTGCAACTAGGCCTGCCATCGCCAACAAAGAGGGAGCTTCAACTCCCCTTTCTTTTCTTTTTTTCCTTTTTTTCATAACCATGTTCCTCCTGCCCCCTACTCTTGCAATAAAAAATTAGACGTACCCTCATACTTGCATTTTAATGCTTGCTTATTTTTCGACTTTTTGTTAATCTTATGTTGTGGTTCCGATATACACCTTAAATCCTTAATGGATCTGCTAAGAGACTTATTTGAAAGTTATTGTGGAATTGGTCCTTCACATCCTTTATAACTACTATAAACCAAGCTTGAGTAAACTTTATCCTTGCACATTTCTAAGTTATTATTTGAGTTGTTTTCTCTAGCATATTTAAAGATTATTTGTCTTTGTTATTCACTTTTCTCTCTAAACTCTTCTATTAGTGCCTTGTCCATTAATAAAACACCTAAATATTCATTAAACATTACAAGTTCATTTGACATTGATTAATCTACTAATGGTTCTTTGCCCCTCATGTATTTAGCAAATAGATGTGATGTCCCAAGTTGTGCAAGCTCATTGCCTAAAGTATTAGATCTGGAAATTTTACACTTCTACTTATAGATCAAAAGTAGTATCATCTAGGTTGATAACTACTTTGATTTGTTCTTCACCATCTTGTACCATGGTAGGACCATGGAGCATCTCAACATAATAATAATGTTCAAGTTCTTAAAATTTTCAAAAATATGGCCCATTATTGATCCATGAATCATTCTTGCTATATTTATAACCTTTCCAATTGCAAATTTCCCCCGCCATTGATGACTATGATTAACTTGGTCATTTGATGTGTTCTCATCCTCTCCACCCTTTTCATTGTTTAGAACATCTCCACCACATGATACACCATAGGCACCTTGACATTAAATATGAACAACAAAGTGATGTTAAAACCCCTACATCCTTACAAATATGCCATTTATGATGAGTAAAATTAAACCCCTTCAAACTAATTCATTGCATTGGTCTGTTAGGGTTTTGATTGGCCTAAATGTAAGCAATAAACATTACATCAATTTTGAAGTTGTATTTTGAAAGGTTTATGCATGGGATTGGGATGGTATTTACCTTTAGCTAATATAAAAGGAAATTTTGATGCAATTGGTGGAAATGTTCTTACAAAAGGCTTTTGCAACAAGAAAATGTAATGTGGGAGTGACAAAATGACTATCACAAAATGCACATAATATATATATATATATATATATAT
>Ga0209611_10012433_pt1 | contig 11970 bp, 5 predicted proteins | sample S1TSphgellanicum_3_FD_187693 | JGI IMG/M metagenome (GOLD analysis project Ga0209611, IMG submission 187693) | Host-associated microbial communities from peat moss isolated from Minnesota, USA - S1T2_Fc - Sphagnum magellanicum MG (SPAdes) (version 2) | ecosystem: Host-associated > Plants > Peat...
AGGTAGGTTAGGTAAATAGGTGGGTGGGCAAGTAACCTATGTTAGGTGGGTAGATAAACATAAGTAAATAGTTTAGGTTAAATAAATACTTGTATGTTAAATAAATAAATAGGTAGGTAGGTAGGTGGGTGGGTGGGTGGGTGGGTGGGTGGGCTATGCTAGGTAGGTAGGGAGTGTAAACCAATTAAATAAATAAGTTGTGTTAAGTAAGTAAGTAAGGAACTAAACATAGGTAAATAAGCATAGATAAGCGCATAGATAATCTAAGTAAACATCTAAATAAACATAAGCAAGCAAGTAAGTAACCTAGGTTAAATAGAATTAAGTTAACATAAATAGGTAGGTATATAACTTAGGTTAGGTAGCTAGGTAAACATACGTAGGTAGATTAAGTAGGTTGATAGGCTAGGAAAATAAATATGTAGGTGGGGAAATACGCCCAAAATAGGTGGGTATGTAAACATAAGTAGGTAGGTAGTTGGGTAGGTAAACATAGGTAAGTGGGTGAAAGCATGATAAAGTAGACTAAAGAATTACATTGCAACATAAATGGAAAATGGCCATCAAGTAAGGCTTGGGATATTGAATTTTAAAAATTATTTATTTGAATGTTGAATTATATGAAGTTCTTTGACTTTGCTACAACTATATTTAAAAACCACATGTTTAAAGTATGTTTGTATATATTCATCAAAATCAAGCAAATGTCACAAGCCAAGGGGGACATTTAATGTTATTTTTGTCACATATGTGTGTCAATTGACTATTTGGGGGGGGGATATTAGATTTTGGATTTATATTTTCCCCCACCCAATTATTATCTAATTTTCTAATATGCACATATTTTAGCCACCCTATATTTGTTTATAAGTATTTCTCGAATCCAATTTTAGTACCCTATATTACTTTAAAATTTTAAATTTATAATATTTGAAACTAGAAAAGTTTGGAGGTTAAAGCAAAAATGAAAGCATGGAATGTAATTGAAATGAAAAAAATTGCAATTACAAATTTTATTAGTCACAAATTCACCTAAAGAATTTGCATCAAGACAATTTAACCAATAGATGTCTTTTTCATTCTCATAGTTCATAGTGACAATAGATATAATATAACCTACATCCACCCAATTAGTATCAATTACATCACACTTGTGATGATACAAACACAACAACATTTCAATTATCTATTTCCAATGTCCTAAACTCAGTTTTGCCTCAATTAATCTATTAACCCTATAAACATCATATACAATCAAAAAACAGTTAATCAACATTATTACATAATAATTGAACCTACTAATAACTAATTCCTTTATTTTATAATTCACATGCTATTTTTTTAATAAAAAATTACATATTTACACATACCTTATATTTATTATAATATGGTTTTCAAAATATATATCGCCCTATTTTCAAACTAATTAACTTATAATGTTTACCTCATAACCAATATATTGCACTTTATATTTTTACTCACATATTTTTAATTTTTTTTTAATAATGTCCCCCCCTGGGTCACAAGTTGCAAAGTAGATTAAAATTCAAGCAAAAGTAGATCAAATGTTGGATCTATTTTATTTGTAAGTCAATGACTACATATGAAATACATGATTAGGTTTGTACATTAGTAATAAAATTATTAAATCACAAATACCATGTTTTGGCATAATGATGAGACAAACAACATCAAGGTGAAACAAGTAGCAATAAGATGTTAATGAAGAGCACAAGGTGACAATGAAAAAAACAAGACAACAATGTTTAATAAGAAAATACAAATACAAATACAAAAACATAAGGAAACAAAAACAAAAAATCAAGAAAAATTTTAAAATAGTAAGAACAAGTGTGGGTCCAAGATGGATCTTGTTCCTTTTACAAAGTTAGGTCCTTTGTCTTTCTCCTCACTACACAACACAACAATGTTGCCACCTTAAATCCTAGCACTAACCCAACTAATAATAAGTAACCTATTATTTAACTGAAAATCAAACTTGAAGGGGTTGTAATATAACCTATTTAGGGTTTGAATTGCCTTTAAGAGAAATTAATTTTTATTGAATGAATATTTTCAAAGTAGATACCCTTTTGGGTGGTTATTACTTAAGTTGATGCATCTTGGTTTTCTTAAAAGAGAATTGGGTTGAAAATTCGCCTAGTTTAAAATGTTCGTTTAATACTTGCCAACCTTGGTTCACATTAGTGTTTTTTTCTCAATTTATTTATGCTAAATGGATGGCTATAATATGTGTGTGGTGTTATGCCAAGATGGTTTTTTTGGGAGGAAAGTGGATCCAATTGGCTACATGAGGAATAATTTTCTTTAGATGTGGCTATAGTACTTGGTATATATTCCTATTTTTTTTAGCAAAATTTCGCAAAATTTTGTATGTTCATGTGGTTATATTTTTTTCAATCTTTAAATTTATGAAGTTATTACATTTTGCACAAGGAAAAATGATGACGATAAATTATTCTTGCATGAAAGGTTTTGTGACTATTAAAAAATGTGCAAAGGAATCAATTTAAGGTTTGATTCATAATTACCAATATTTCATGTCCAGTTGTAACAAATCACCGTACCTTTTTCAATGTTTAGAACTAGACAATTTTGATCTCCCCACACAAACTTAAAGGCCCTTTAGGAAATATCTCTCTTTCTCTTTAGGAAATTGCTTTCATAAATTATTGCAAGACAACAAGATTGATAACTTAATCACCATTAAGAAAAAGCCTGTTGGATTAAAAAAATTCAAAAGAAAATTGGAAACACGTAAAAGTAGGGAACTACTTTTTGTCTACCTATTGTCATGATATTGCAGTTGCCATCTTGCAACAATTACTATTGTATGTAGACTTGAAAAAGACCCATAGCCACCTATAGACCTTTTGTAACCGCTACTTACCTTATACAACTTATGAAATTAGTAATTACCTTCAATTGTTGACCTCAAGAAACAACTATCATCATGCAATAGGCCAACCTTCCTAATCTAGTAGATAATACAAAGAATATTTTTTATTGTAGGAAAAAAGAAGAACAAAACTAAAGAGATTAACATTATGTATCAAGTAAAAAAAGATCAATATCATTGCATCTAATAAATCAAGGGAAAACACATTAGAAAATATATCCCAAGTTGGCCTTCAACCCATAATCCATTGTTGGAATTTTTTCTTCATACAAATTCAATTTTTTTCCATTTCACACACACTAATTTTCCTAGAATCACACCCACAATGACAAAATGAAAAAGAGAGAATCGGAGAATGGAATGAGCCCAAAAGAATATAAGGAACCAAAAGTGATTCGTTACACACTTGGGTTTTCTTATCCTTTTAGATTTCCTCACCTTATATTAATCTCCTTCACAAGTCCTAGTTACAAAAAATCATTCATCCATTATTCACTTTTTATTTGGACTAGTTAACCTAGTTAATTTCACCCCTTGATAAATAGAAAATGGTAAGTGAATACTTACCATTAATAACTAAACAATTATTAGGATGCCTTTTTTAATCAATTAAACTAAGAAATTATTTCCACAAACAAATATTCCTTTATTAGATGTACTTTCCATAATTATTTTATGGTTATTCTATCATGTAAAAGTGATTCACTATAGAGTTGTTTTGCCATCTAATGACAATAACTACCATCCCTTAACAATTATACATATTGACCATGCTTTTGGCAAAGCTTGCTAGCCACAATAGTTGCATCAAAACATACATGCTCAAACATCTACTTGAAAACTGATGAATTATTGGGATGTTGGGTAGTAGTTATTGACATTGGACCCTTATTGAATCTACCTTACACTAAATCACCTACATACATGAAGTGAGCAACTAAAAAATAATTAACCAACTATGCACCTTCCACAACTAAACACAAATCAATCTTCTCGCAAATCAAATTGGTCTCGTAGTTAGAAAGATTGGATTCAAAACAAAACACAAACACATTCTTTTTATAATTGTGTGTAAACATGAAATGCAACTTGCAAGACATAGAATAGAACCTAGGTAGTGGACAAAAACAACAAACAAACTTAGATGGGTGTGAAATTGTACTTGCGAGCCACTTTCTCTCTCCATTTGCATTTTGCCATTTGTGGCGTTAGATATTTCAAAAACAATGCATTGTTTATAACATTAAGAATCTCAAGACTAAAACCTCAAAGTTTTGAGATTCAATTCTATACATACAAAATCACTATTTCCACCATTATTCTTTATTACAACTCCAACTAAATTGTTAAAATAGACCTTCATACAAAACAAAGCTTTTTAAGGAACTTCAAACAAACTTTACAACTTATAACTACAAATGTAAAAGTTTTGGAATACAATTTAGACCTCATAAACACATACATTGAAGCATTATTTATCCTGCTCATTCAAAGCACACAAGTTACAATGTTTTACTATTTGTTGTTGAACGTTTATAGTCATAAATAAAATTTGCAAGCTTCTAACTTATTTGCAACCACTTTGATGCACACAAGTTTCAACTCCTCTTTTAATGGAACATATCTCAACCTACAAACCCTACAAAAATAAGTAATTTGACCTCCATGAAGATGGAAATCTTATTTTTGTCAACAATGGCAACCAATTGTTGGGGAGTGGAGGCATGATTGAGGATGATGAGTGGCACTTATGGTACCATCCAATGGCAAGAGGTAGTCACCCATGATGGGAACAATTGCAAATTATGAATAAAAAAATGGTAAATGGCCTACTTTGGGCCATCAATTTGTGACAAATTATTCAAGTTTGATGCCTCAAGATCCTTTGAGCCCTTCACAAGGCCTCTTTTTTTCACGAGGTTGAAAAATTTAGCCCCAAAAAAACATTGGATAAAATATTTTTTGAGTTATTGCAAGTAGCCTAATATAAAATTTACATGGCATAAAATATAAAAACTAGGATTGCTTGGAACATGTACTTACTACTTACTCGACTTCCAACGTTGTGGTATTACTCATTTCAACTTGGTAGGTGGATCTTTGAAAAAAAGTCTCTTTGCAAGATCAAACTAATTTTCCATTGTCTAGTCCTTCCAAAACATGACACACACTCAACATTGGTTGATAGTTATAAGTTTATAATCATGGGCTCCACATTTTTGAAAATTTTCAAAATCAAAGAACCGTTTGATTATGGGATTTTAGAAGAAAAAAATCAAAATAAAATAACTGCGAGTTCTAGGTTTTTGTAAATTTTCAAAAAACCAATAGATTTTTAAAAAAAAAAACCAATCAATATGCTTCTTGTGATTGGTGGGGGCCTTGGAACATGATTGTTTTAATGCTCCTTTGTGACTCACTTAATTCCATTATTTTCGCTTGGACTCAAGATCTCGCACTTTGAGTTCTGTTCTTTAGCTTGGACTTGGGTCCTCTCTCTTTGTTCCTTCTTTTCCCACTTGCTAGGCGCTTTGTTTAATGGAGTTTGCCAAGGTTTCATCATTTTGGAATGTTTTAACATTCTTCAACATAAACAATTTCATTGAAAAATAATTTGTTAACATATCATGATCAAGCAATGCAAAAAATTTAATATTTGTTGTGAAAAATAAAGCATCAAGGTGATGGCATTCCAAAAAATAATGGGCTTAGGATGTGATGGTAGTCAAATCCCTACCCACATTTTTAGGGGGTGTGACGGGCAGGGTTTAGGGTTTAGGGTTTAGGGGGGGGGGAGGGGGGGAATGGATTTTTTTTCATTTTTCCCTTGTTCCCACCAAGTTCCTTTCAAGTTTTCAATGGGTTTCCATTAGGTTATCACTATGTTCCCCAAGTTCCCAATGTGCTCTTCTACATGTTCTCCCTAGCACCTCACTTTTATCCCATATGCTTTTTGGCAAATGTTGTCTTCCTTTCACCTATATAGGTGGGCCACAATGGAAGAACTTTATACTTCAAAATAAAACCTTCTATTTTGGGGAGCTTCGATATTTTCATTTTTTTGGAGTGATGGGCCAATCAAATTGGCTTATTGCAAAGAAAAAAAATTGAACTTGGGAGGCACCTCGTTTATCTATGAGGGAAGGTAGTTTGTTGGTTTTAACCATAGGGAAAAGATTATGCATCTACGTGGGATTTAGACTCTGGGATACAATTTTGGCTCATTCATTGGCCAACGTGGAGATGACAAATGTTCATAGAATGAAAATTTTTAGATGGGTGTAATTTTTCATGTTTAGGTGCATGTAACCCTAAATACATTAAAATTCTGTAAATGGATTTTTTGTGGGTTCTGTTATGGATTTTGTTACGTTTACAAGGTAGAGCTTTCTTGAAGCAAATGAAAGCCTGGTGGTGGCTTGTGAATTAGACAATGACGTTGAAGCATAGGCTTTGGATGCACACGAGGGGGGAAGAAAAGGACATGGTGAAAGAAAAAACACAATGTCAAAGCAAAGCTTGCATGCGTCAACAATGGCGAACAAGGCGTTGTTCTAGTTTGCAAAGGCGACAGGTGTAGCAGGAGTAGGGTTGGGAGCAACAGCAGGGCAGAGTGGAAGTTGGAGGAGAAAAGGTGGAAGATTAAAACCTACAAATTAGTAGCATCAATAGTGGAATGGGGAGGCATGGGGAGGAGTGGCGCAATGTGTAACAATTGGTTTGGGAGGAGCAGTAACAGCTTGAGCAACTACTTCCGGTTGGGCATGGAACGAGATGCAAAGTACTAACAACAATAACGATAGCAATAGTAGTAGCAACATGCAATGTGACAAGGTGGGTTGAATTTCAAGTTTTGTGGTTGGAGGTCCATTAGGTTGGTTTCCAAGTTCCATCATGGATGAAAAAAGTTTTATCTCAAAAAACATAATCCTGAAGCAAACATGGCCATGCAAGAGATTTTGCAAGCACCGTCCATAAGGAACACCATGTTGTTGCTTGACAAATGGTCACACCAATTAATGGGAATGGAGGATTTCTCGTACCTTTTGCGGGAGCTAGGGGACAAAGGGGAATGGGAGTGCATGTTGCAAAGCTTTGATTGGATGGTGTAACAAGAGCAAATTTGGAGTAGGTGGAGTAAGTTGGCGAATATCATGATCAACATTTTGCGGAAATTAAGCAAAATGGAGATTGTGTAGGAAATTGTGTTCAGGTTGCATAAAGCAGGGTTTGGAAACATGTATACTTACTCCACTTTGGTTAGTGCTTATGATCGTAGTTGCAAATGCAGTGAAGCACTAAAGGTTTTATAGTCCATGAAAAGGTCATGTGCAAAACCTAACTTCATAACCTATAATATGATCACTATCGCTCGTGGTAAGGGGGGTGTCGACTTGAAGAAAATGCTAGACACATTTGACGAAATGCAAAGGGAAGGTGTGGAAGCAAACCAAATCACTTTAAATTCATTCATTGTTGTATGCAACCAGGGTAGTTTCTAAGAGGAGTCACAAAGGATTTTCTTTGAAATGTAGTGTCGAGTAATTGAACATGACATTTTTACTTACAATACTCTAATTGATGTAATTTGCGAGGGGGGAATGGATGGAGCTTACTACAACCATCATGATGTTAATGCATCAAAAGTCAATTACTCCCAATGTGCTCACCTACAACACCATGATTAATGGATATGCAAATTTGGCTCTCTTTTGAAGAAGTAGAATTGCTTTGATGACTTTGTGTCATGCTCAAAGTACTTGATAAAGGAGGGCTACACACAATCCAACAAATTTTGCATTGAAGGCGGCAGGAATGAAGGTATACTTGTAACTACTTACATTAACTAGATGCTTTTTGTATTTTTGATTTATCTAGTCCTTTCTACTCCACATATTCTAGTACTAAACAATTTGATAAGATTTGTGCCTCCCTGTTTTTAATGAACTTACTTGGAATGAGTCATTTATTGTGCAGAGACTAGAATTTTTCAATTGTGCTTTGGCCCATGTAGGTGTGATGGACATGTTGTGATTCCACAATTCACAATTTGTAAGCTAGTAGTTAACATTTTAATCATTATTTTTTCACATCCATTGCAGTGAAACACATATGGGTGGATTTAGGGTTTAAGGATTTAAGGTTTTTGGGTTTGGGGAAAGCAATCATCACTTGAGACAATTTTCAATGTTTTGGCTAATTTTGAGATTTAAACATTTCATTAATACTTACTACCCACAATTGACCTCTTGGGTTGTGCTACTCTTCTTCCAGATGGAATGCTAATCTTGCAATTTTGAGACAAGGCACTTGATGTGGGGACATGGGAAATTATGACTGCAGGGCATGCATGGATTATAAATTATGGTTGTTTTGATAAAGAGGAGGAATTTGAATGGCTCATCAAGTGAGTGCATGTGTCATCTTAATTTTTTTTCCAAATCATGTACAACAAGACTAGTTCAACATACAGATCTTTTGGAAATTTGGGTGGTCATTCAAAACCATGTGGGTATACTTTGGGTTTAGACCTTGGTGAAAGTGTTCGGTAGTTGCATTGTTACCATTATGGCAATAGGAAAGTGACCACCACTTGTTTGGAAATGTGGAAGTTCTCTTAAGGTGAAAAGTCACCATCGAATCATGTGCTTTTAGTTGGCAAACTAAAAATCTCTTCCCAATTTTTGTTATTGTAAGTATTTAACACTACACAATGTGAAGAGGCCATAGGACAGAATGAATGGTGTCTAATAATAGACATGATGTCTATTAGCATGCACATCATTGTGTTAATAAGGTTAGTACCTAGAAAGTTTTTTCTTGAGTGCACATCCTTCGTTGTAATATATAGTTCATTATGTCTTTTTCGCTTCCTCTTGCCGTGAGTAGGGTTGAAGGTTGCGCCTCTCTCTTTTTTTCTCTCTCTCTCTCTCTCTCTCTTTCCTTGTCTTTTTGAATATGGAAGGTAAAAAATCAATCAGCTTTAGTGCACATGGTTTGAATGGCATGCACATTCCCCTATCGCTCACTTTGAACCAAGGCAAAATTGCACACTATGTGCAATTTATAACAAAAGAAACAAGTCATAGGAACATTAGATCTTGCATTCTACCACAAAGATGTCCAATTAATGATGTAAATGCATTGAACTTTTTTGTTGGTTTTCCTCCAAATAGAGGTATTATGTCCCTTTTGCCTAAGGGGCAATCTTAGTAGTTATGTGTGGTGATCCAGAGGAACTTGAAATCCTCACTTACCCTGATGTTAGACTAAACTGTGAAAACCTAACCTACTTTGATTACTCTTCCATAATTTCTCCATCCTTGGAAACTAAATTTCTTTTACTCCTTCAAAGTTATGCAAGTATTTGGAGTCTTAATTGCCACTAGACACAAATATCTGATGAGATTCTAATGGCTTCCATAAACCTTTTTTTACCGTGGTAGAGAATTCATGATGAATGAAGAGTTGCATTGCTAAAAAAAGAAATAAATACACCCACTATTTGAAATTTAGCATTCAGAACATTTGGAAGATAAATGGATTTTTTGGAAGTGTATGCCCTTGATTAATCGAGCAAGAGGTGTGGGCTCCAGCACTTTGATATTTACCTTGGGTTTTGTGTTTTGTTGTTTGTAAATATCTCATGCTTTGAAGGGCTTTTTTAATGCCTTAAGGCATCATTGGTGTTGTACCATAATTTTTGCATTTACCATGTTGATGCACTAGGTCATGAGGTGAGCATTTCACATGATAAGTAGTAGGCAACATGCACCTAAAGTAGGACAAATTTATATCTTGTTGTTGAAATCTTGTTGGATCAAGCTGTGTTGAGTGTGGATGATTTAGTTGACAAAGTGGCTAAAGTCTTAGATTATTTTGGGTGAGCGTTAGCATTTGAACCGTGTCTTCAACGTATGTGAATTACGTTGTTGTCTTCTAGCCATTGAGGTGGAGCTAAATTTGTCTTATTGCAAGCATAATCTTCATACCAACACCTTTGTATTAATAGTGCCAAAACATAATTATACTACAATTGGTTGAGAAATAGTAATATCGCTTGCTTGAATTTGATGGACTCCTTGAGGGTTCTTGAATTTTTGCAGGTTTTCAATTTTCAGTTTTTAATATTCAAACATTTAAGTTTTCAATATTTAGACATTTAAGTTTCTAACATTTAGATATTTCAATTTTCAATATTCAGACATTTTAGTTTTCAGTGTTTAGACATTTTAGTTTTCAGTATTCGGACATTTCAATTTTCAATATTGAGACATTTCAATATTGAGACATTTCAGTTTATAATATTTAGACATTTTATTTTTCAATTTTTAGTATTCAAACATTTCAATATTGACATTTTAATATTCAAACATTTTAGTTTTCAAATTTTCAAATTCAATCTAGACATTTCACAAAGATATTTCAAATTTCAAATTTCAATATTGACACATCTAAATTTAGACATTTTAGTTTTCAAAATTTCAAATTCCAAATGCTTCACATAAAGATTTCAAATTTTAATTTTCAGTTTTCAACTTTAAGTATTCACACATCCCAATTTAGACATTTTAGTTTTCAAAATTTTAAATTCCAAACATTTCACATACAAATTTCAAATTTCAATTTTCAGCTTTCAATATTCACACATCATAATTCAAAAAATTTTGTTTTCAAAATTTTAGATTCCAAACATTCCATATACTATAGTACCTTGGTAGGTTTGGCACATGCCCCTCAAACAATTAATTAATTTTGAATATTCAAATTTGGAAAATAAAATATTCCTAAAGGTTCTTAATTTTCCTTCCTAAGGATTGGTCTTTGGAATAAAATATTGATCATGGCCATATAACATTAGCCAAAGCCATTATGCAATGAGCTGCTTGTTTGTTTTGTTTGTACTTATGAGATCCACCAAACCGGGATGTCTCAAATCATGTTCTTGGTCTCTTTGGAAAGCTCTTGAGGAGGAGGAGTGCACTGGCTTGGTTCCATGATGTTTGGACTTATGGTGCAAAAGTTCTTGAATATTGAATGATTTCTTCACTGAAAATTAAATTAAATCATAGCTGAAAATTTTGGAGGAATTGGAATGGGCATTTGGTGTTTTTGGAAATATCTTGATGAAAAGAATTAATGGAATTTATTTGGTAAGATTTGGATTCAGAATTTGGGAGATATTGATTTTAAAGTGATTTTTGGTGCTGAAAATTCAAATAAATTCCAAAAAATCAAGTTTTTTGGAAGGAAAAATCAGTTGAGGACGTGGTAACACTTGAAGGCTTACCATTCAATTGAAGCATGACTTTCATATTTGGCTGTTCAAAAAACCGATACATACATTGCAAAACAGTGTTCACATGTTGAGTTTCCTTATTTTGTAATGGGTTCACACTTGGGCCACTGGCACAGGCCACACTAGTCTAATCAATAGGAGACGTGTAGGTGAATAGGAGAGGGTGTCTGTTTTTTTTTTGTAAGGGCCGGTGACTGAGGGCTTTAATGAGCATAAAGACTTGCTAAGGTTTTCTTTTTCTTTTTTTCCAGTAACATGCCCTCCAATTATGTCACTAAAAAAAATCTGAGCAGGCCTTTACGTGATTCCAACACAAAATTGGAAAAAAAGTTTCAAACCAATATATTTTGGTTTGAGATTTAAAAAGGTTATATTCTGTAATAATATTCCCAATTTTTGGTACCACAATTGACAAAATTTTGAGAAAATAAAATTGAAATTGTTTTGCCACATTTCTACTCTGATTTTAGTTTGGCAATAATTTTTTAACTTTTGAGGCAAGTGCTAAAAACCTGTTGTCACTATTCAATGGTGAATCCTTCTTCCAATGCTAGCCAAGGACGTAACATCAAAAATTGAAAAAAACTATCACTAATTCCAAAAGAAGAGAAACCATGTGTATAAAAAAAGGCAGGGATGGAACCACATTCACAAGAAGCACAATGCAAATAAAAGCACAAGAACACATGTCATGAAAGAACATAACAATCAGGACATCACTTATACACTAGGTAATAAAATAGAAGATCAT
>Ga0209611_10012434_pt1 | contig 11970 bp, 16 predicted proteins | sample S1TSphgellanicum_3_FD_187693 | JGI IMG/M metagenome (GOLD analysis project Ga0209611, IMG submission 187693) | Host-associated microbial communities from peat moss isolated from Minnesota, USA - S1T2_Fc - Sphagnum magellanicum MG (SPAdes) (version 2) | ecosystem: Host-associated > Plants > Peat...
CTTAACAAAAGTGACTGCTTCCTTAAATCCCAAGAACATTTCCTTTCCAAGTAGCATAAGCACATTTTTGCTTTGTTTGGGTTTGACTAACATTTCCAGTACTTCTCCATGCATCTTGGCAATGAGTTATAGCTTGTTGATCATTTGTTCAACCATGACTACACAATCATCATCTTCATCAAAAGTTTGAACCAAAGGACTAAAAAAATTGTTGGCCTTCAACCTAGGGATTCGACCAATTAACAACATATGTGGATAAAACTTTATGTTTACTTGCACCCCACATTGGTATCCAAATGAGATCTTGGGTAATTGGTCATCCTAGTCTTGTGCATGCTTAGGAGTTGCAAAAAGCACATAAGACCATGCTTCAACATCTTGACCAATCTCTCTACCATTCCATTACACCTGGGCCATTAAAGCATAATGTATTGATGTACAATGCCATAATTTTTGCACAATTAATCAAATTTGACAAACCATTTAATGCCATTGTTTATTAGAATATACTTAAGCACCCCAAACCTACATATGACTTCACTTTCCAAAACTTTTGCAATTATTTCAATGTCATAATCCATCATTGTTTTAATTTCACACCATTTTGAATAATGATCAATAGCCACCAAAACATACCAGTTTCCATGTTTGGTTTCAAGAAAGGTCTAGTGGTGTCAAGAGCCACTTTGAAAAACTAATCCGAGATGGGAATGCTTTTGAACTCTTTAGGTTCCAACCTAACACTTTTAGTTCTTTTGACAAGTTGACAATCTTTGTAGGTGTGCACAACATCCTTGACCAATTCAATCCTATTATGCCAAAAATAATGCCTATTTACCTTTGCAAGAGTCCTCCCCTCCCCAAAATGCTTAATTTCATTTTGTAAATTTGTGATGAGTTGTCACCACTTGTTAGGCTTTGGCACAACCAAACTTGTGAGCATCAAACATTCATCATTCCAATAGTAGTATTGTATGTGCAATCCTTGATTTTTTCGCAATTTGCTGGAAGTTGTTTCCCATTCAAAACAATCGAACATAACTCATCATTTGAAATTTTCCATGTTTTTTGAATGCTCCTAATCATTGGTTGTTTCCAATTCCTCACTTCTTTTTGCCCCATCATCCAATGCTTGAGCGTTATCACTCAACTGCCAATGAATTTTGGCATCCCAAAGCTCTTGTTTCCTTTTTTGATTAGTTGCCTCTTGTTAAGCATCCCTTTTTTCCAAGCAAGTCTGTGTGTTATGAATAACAATTGTGTCATCATTTGTGTGTAATTCATCATCATTACTCACTCTTGCCTCAACCATAAATAAATTATTTAATAGTCCTTGACCTCCCAATTGCTATAAAATCACTTTCATTTTGGAACTTCTCCTTCCAATCCAAATAGTCTCTTTAGTAGGTTAGTTTGTTTGCAATAGCTTATGATCTTGAATTTTTAGCTTAAAATCTTCATTTTTTTCAACAACATTGACTAGATTATGACTCAACACATCTACATTGGTATGTCGAGATCATGTTTGGAGTTGGATCTTGGAATGTGTTAATCCATCTATTTCGCCTCCCATAAACACCGAAAACTATAGCAAGCCATTCGAATGGCTTATGGTCAATCTGTAGTGTAAAATGATTATAAAACAAATATTGTTTGAAATGCATTATGCCCTAGACTAGCACATAACATTCACCTTCCATAAGGTGAATTTTTTTTTGAGCAAGGTAAAATCCTTTATTGGCATAAGCAATTATTCATTCATTTTTCCCTTCCTTCTAAAACAAAATGGTTCCTACTCCATGAGATGACTAGTCCACATCTAGAGTAAACACTTTAGTAAATCAAGTTTAATACAAATTAGAGCCAAGACTAGAATAATCTTAAGAAAATCAAAGGTGGTTTAACAATTAGGGCTCCATTTAAAAACAACACCTTTAGATTTTGTTAAGTCAAATAGGGGAATAGCAATGCAAGAATAACCCTTGACACAATTTATGTAATACCATGTTAATCCCAAAAACACTTGCACATTAGTTACAATGGTGGGAATTGGAAAGTCAATAATAGATTTGATCTTCTTTGGATTTGATTGTGTCCCATCATGACTAACTATGTGCCTTAAGAATTTTATGTTATATTTCGCAAAATTCACATTTGCTAGGGTTGGGTTTTAAATTAACTTCTTTTTACTACAACAACACATAACACAAATGTTCCATGTTTTTTTGAGGTCATGTTGTGTACATTTATGTCATTCACAAAGACTTTGAAAAACTTGTCCAGATAAACGCCAAAGACCTCAACATAGTCCTAAAGAACGTATTGGTCAATTTTTTCATGCCAAGAGGCATGATTGTCCAAGCAAATAAACCCGATTTAATATTCAATGCAGACTTGTGGAAGTCTTTAAGTGCCATCTTGATCTGCCTAAAGCCAAATTGTAAATCAAGTGGAGAAAACCATTGAACTTTACCAAACTATGTCATAACATCCTCCATTAGTGGCATGGGAAATGTGTCTTTTCGAATTTGCAAGTTTAGAAGTCTATAATCACCATAGAATCAACGGATGTTGTCTTTCTTGACTAGTAAGGTAACTTTATAGGCATATTCAAATGAACTTGGTTTCATTTTACTTAGAGCGACTTAGACATCAATTTGTTTCTTTCTTTCCACCTCTTCCCAAAAAGACAATCTGCTTGGGGTAGTTCTACATGGGGAAAATCCTTGGGCATCAACAATATGTTCCCCAAACTTATAGCACCCCAACTCCCCATCATGTTAAGAAAACACATTTGGAAACTGATTTAACAACTCTCACAATTGATTAGTTTTCTTTTGATCCAAATTAGGATTAACCTCGATTTTGCTACTAATTTCACTTAATTTTTGCTTACCTTCAAACTTTAGCAAATATTCTAGCTATGTCATTAACATTATGAAAGTTTGATTCAACATCAAATTGGAAGATGTTTGATACATCTTTTCTTTTTGCAACTTTGAATTGTTCATTCCATCTCTCTTCATTTTGATTAGCACACCACATCCAATCTTCAAAATCATCAAAGTTAGAATTCTTTCCAAACAGTACTCTATCTGCTTGTTTTCCAAGCAGAAAGTTCATGATCTAGTGAGGGCTTTTGTTTTATACAAAGAGGTTAAACTCATTGTCCATTAGCTCTTCAATTTCCCTGGATCATTTCATAGGAACAAATCTTTTGTTTCATCATCTACCACTTTTTACATCTTTGCATTAGAATCATTAGATGCATTTGAGGTATTTTCATCATCAAATGATGGACCTTTGTTTTATACTTTATGTTTGTTTTTAGCTTTGCCCAATGGCTAGTGCCTTATGCCCCATAACTAAAGAGGCTTGCCTTTATCTCTTCACTATCACAACCACCTTGGTCTATTACCAATTGTAGCATGTTTATAATCATATTTAATGGTAAGATTTGCACATTGTTACCTAGACCTTGCTTGATTTGAATCAAGTTTTTTTCAAAATCCACAACTACACCAATTTTAATGAGGAAATCCAAACCCAGTAGCAAGTCATACCTATTAATATCCACGATCATGAACATCATGAGGCATTAAACATCCCTGAATTTGACAGAAAATTCAAAAATCCTACTAAGAGTTTGGGTTACCACCCCAGACACAATCTTGTAGAACTCAATGCTAGACATCAGATGCATTATGCCAAACTTGTGAATTATAGTAGCATACATAACTAACATGGAAGTGCCAATATCCACCAGTCCTTTTACCAAGTTATTGTTAATCTTAATTAAAAGGTGTAATGTTTTGCTATGATGGTTTCTATTGATGTTGTTCTTGTGTAATGTATGAGATCCCTCCACCAAGTGGTGAGATTGATCAATTTTAGCCCATCATCTTGCTTCTTCCATGCCAATTTGACTAGACTCTCCAAGGATTCCAACTTGTTAGGAATAGTCAAGATAGTTTCAATGGGAGACAACGAAATCTTCCCCTTGATGAAATGTGTGAGTATCTTCGATCTAATAGTAAAATTTCTGCCAATATCCACATGCTCAACTTCTCTATCTTTAGTTGTTTTCACATTAGGTGATTCCATTAGCAAACGCCTCCTTGGGATTTTGGCCCTAGTAAAAATGTCATGCTTTGTGTCACAAAGCCAATTCAATCACTCCAAGGTAGCTTCCTCATCATCAACTAGGACCTCCAAATAATTAATGGCAATAGTTGGCATCTTACCATCCTTCCCATGTTTCTAACATTTGTCTTTTATGTGCCCCATACCAAAATAGTACCCACATTTCATTCCACAATTTTCCATCTTCTGTGGCAAACCACATTTAACACATTTAGGTTTTAGGTCTCCTATACATGGACAAGTGATAACGATGTGATCATTGGCTTTGCAAATCTAGCACATGGTAGAATTGATGGTTCTTAATGGACTTACTACGATGATCATTTAAAGAAGTTGATGAATGACTCATTGAAAACATTTACTTGTTTCTCCAGCATTGTATCATTATGCATACTTTCCTCTTGTTCTTCCTTGAGTGGCTCAAATGGAGTTTCCCCCAACTCACCCAACATTCTTTCCATTTCTTTGGCAGCTAACAACATTTCCTTTACATTCGCATATGTTCTCACCATGCACAACTTTCTAAACTTAGGTTGCAAATGTGCAAGAAATTTGCGCCTTTGCTCAACATCCTTGATTTTCCCTTTCTTAAACAACTTATCCAACTAATCAAAACATAGTTGGACCTTTTGTCTAAGCTCATGTTTAACCCCATCTAATTTCATTCTTAACTCATCCATATCTACATCCCCAAATTTTTGGTGCATCCCTATTTTCAGTTCATTCTAGTTAGCAAGTGTGGGTTGAAAGTTTTTGTACCAATTTTTAGCCTTGCCTTGTAGATTTAACTTTACAATTTTGAAGAGCTTGATTTCATCATATCCTTGCACCTTTGATGCCATCTCCAACCACTATGCCCAATCTACAACATCTTCAAATTCTTTGCCCTAGAACAGCTCATCCATTCCCTTAGGGCTAGTCATTGTGTAAACACAGATCACTGAAAGTCCTTCCCTGGTTCTATGAAAACAATTTGTCAATCAGGGCAGCACAGAAAAGTCCACATGGTCTTCACTTTTGGGAACCCACTTAGGCATGCCAATATGACCTATTTCTAAGTTCAACTTAACAACCTTGAAGTGACACCAACATGCTCCACCCTGATCAACCTATTTTTAGCTCTGAATAAACATTCCATACTAGAAATAAAAAGCTTCACATTTCTATTAGCAAATCTAGTAATACAAAACACCAAAATACTTGGAGGTGGGTATCTCTCAAAGCCTCTTTGATCAATCTCTATAATATATACTCATGGCTACGACTTTCAATCTTCAGGGGATGACCCTGTTAATACTACCACAACAGAATCCAACCAACTTTGATTCCAAAAACTGGGGCACACATAATCACTTCGTGGGTCAATCAAAATTGAAACCAGAAGATGCATACATTTGATGGCAGAGACATTTTCCGAATAATCTATCTGTCTTCGGCAAAAATCTACATGAATTCCTATTGTAACACAAGTTTCAATAATTAGAGGTCTTTAGCCCAAATTTTTGCAATCTCATTCTTTTGATCTCCATTGGTCGTTAAGTTGGGCTTTTCTCAATTGCAACAAACCACAAAGATCTCAGCATAAACTCTCATTCCCCAAGACAATTAGTTGAAACCAAATCAAAACCAGCTCTGGTTTTGGAATTGGGAACTTTTAAGAACCCGATCCAATATTGGGTTTTTGGTTCTATTTATGGGTGGAAATGGAACCAGAACATTTGGAAAAAAAAGGTTTTTGAAAAAAAGACTGGAACTGAGGTTAAACAAAGGTTAATTAATAGTTAATTACTGGTTCCAGTATGGGCTACCTGGAAGAATCGGGTTTGATTTTCAAAACGTGAACCAGAATCACAACTGGATTTTAAAAAAAGAACCAGACCTGGTTTCCTGGTTCCATTTATGGGTGGAACCTGAACTAGAATAGTACATATTTTTCTATAGAACCGAACTGGAACTGAAGGTTATCATAAAAAACTACCCAACACTGGTTAAAAAACCCCTGGTTACTATTCTGAAAAATATCTCGGAACTTCCGTATTGGTTCCAGTTTCAAACACAAATAGTAGTGGGAATCTGGTATACAGTCCAGTTCTTAAAAAATGAATTCCAGTTCGGGTTCAGATGCCAGTTCTGAAAGTCAGTCCTGTCTTGAATTTGGTTCTTAGTTCTTTACTAACTTGGGACTGGAACCAGCAGTAAATTGCCAGTTCTAGCCCATATTATTTTTAAAAAGCTGGGTCCTGGCTCTAGTTCCAGTTTCACCACCAAAATAGAACTGAACTGGGGAACTGGTTTCCTGGTCCAATTCTGCAAAGAAACAACACAAATTCCAATTACAGTTCTAGTTTTGGTTTGAAAATCAATTCCAACTTGGATCTGGGTCATTTACTAACTGGAAATGGTGATTCTTACCCTCCCAACACTGGTTGAAACTTGAAACCACAAGGTTGATCTCATACATAAACTACTAACTTTTTATTTCTATATGTATTTTGAGGGATCTCCCCCAGCAGAAGAACCCTATGGGGTTATGCTGGGGGAGCTCTCCATTTTTATCTGTTCCCACATTCCCATGGAAATATTTCTCTTTTGCGAAACAGGAAAGAAGTGAGAAAATCAAAAGAGAGTTGTTTGCGCAAGGGGAGGTTCCTGTACTTGTGTGTTCTCCTGAGGTTCAGAAACACCCTCAGGAGCCCCTCCCTTGGGAGAATGCACTGGTGCAGGAACCTCCCCTACAACATGTGTTGACTCTTGAGTCAAGGCTCTCCGCCCAACTGTAGTAAAAGTCATGCTCGGTTGTAGTGCATATGAGAGGAAAAAGGGTACTAGGTGTCTTTTGTACATTTCTAGCTATGTCGTTGGAAATGTGTACTGTACATTCTTAAGGACCTATGTTTGAAAATGTATTAAAGAAAATTCATTTGAACCTTTAAAGGTCTCTGAAAAACACTAAGGTAGTTGTGCAAAAAGCCAAGTGAGGGCCGAAAACCAAGTGATACCATGGTGAACGAACGTTTGACCTATTATTTTTCAAAAAGAGCATTTTTATCCAAATCCATAGTAAGTTGTAACATGAGTCACGACTATTTAGTTTTATGGTATTGAATCAATGAATGCATAAAGTTTAGATGTCATTAAGTTGAATCTCATACATCAAAATTAGGCATGGAAAATGATGAATAAAAATTATTCAGCTAGCATAGCTTTGAGGATATCAGATGCTGATTTTTTCCAATGATTACCATTAAGTTGGTACTCTTCATAATGTTCTGTATGATAAGAGTGCCATAAACCATCAAAACTTAACTTATAGTAGTGTAGCTTGTGCTGTTGGCTGAAACCTGCACTAGTCATCTAAGACCCTTACTTTGTAGCTCTAAATCACTTGGAGCCTTTTGGATCATAATTGCCCCAAAATAAAAAGAGTTATCCAAAGAATGTTTCTTTCCAAAACAACTTTTTGTAATTTAATTGAATCTCAAATGACAAAAACTACTGAAAATTCAATATATGTTGACCTTAAGTCTAAGAATTTACAAAGCATCTTCATTAAATTCTAGTTATTGAGGGCTTTTTAACTATAGCAACAGAGCACCCAAATTCCTCAATAATTTTTTGTTTTGATTTAAGTGAAATTTTAATGAAAAAATCGTTCAATATTCAATCATTTCTCCACTGTAGGTGGAAACAATATGAAACTAATTCAATGCCCCTATTTCACTAAAGACTTTCAATAATATCAAGGATATCACAAAAGATGTTGTGATTTGCAAGATCTCAATGTGACAAACAAATTACCTCCCTTCATAGATAGAATTTTTATTTGATGCATTGATATATTGGAATTTTTGATTTTTTTGTTCTGGCACAACCCATGCTAATATCAGCACAAGTTATGTGACTAAATTTAATAGTCACATGTGGCATTGAATAATTAAGAACAATTGCTTAGGTGTATCAGGAACCTCTATTATGATTCAAATTTCAGTATTGTTGAGCCATGTTTTATCCATAACTATTCCAATGATAGAATTGAGAAATGCTTTATCACAAATCTATAAAGAATCAGAACTAATTTTAAAGACATCCAAAAATACAAATGAAATTGGATTGAGTTTTGAAACCTATTGTCATTAAGGAAAAATAAGCACATTTGAAAATAAAAGTATTGAGACTTAATATGTCATTCAATGTGTATGGTGTTTTCTAGCTTAGTTAGTGATCAAATAAATTTAATCTGCTACTAGCTTGCATTTCAACTGTGTTGATGGTTGGGAACTTATGTTGTCTAAATACCTTCACAGGTTCAAGTCTTGTGACCTGAACATGAGTTGACGTTTATTTTGTTATAACTGACAAAAGAATCAAGATGTGGAACTAGTTTTCTTGCTAGATATGAAACTGTGAAAAAACATTTCAAAAAATAAGGTTAAGATCTCTAAATGGGAAAGTTGATTTTTAAAAAAAAAACTTGATAAGGAGAATAAGTTTTATAATTGAATATTATTTTTAATTAATTGTTCAACTCCATACATATCTTTGTTTTAATCTGTTGGAAAACTTTGTACACATATAATCTCTAGCATTAGGAAATGTGTGGTATGTACATGAAATTACATTTGGTTTTGAATTGGGTGTGGAGGTTCTTGAATTTGAAAAAAATGTACTAAAATTAGAATTGAAAGAGTTAAAAATTTGGAACAATTGGTCCAAACCCTCACCCCAATCAAACCTCCAAATAAATTTTACAATGTCAAAATCAGGATTATGGATTCTCTTAAAATGGAAGAACCACACAATATTGGTTGACACTTGGAACTTGGAATATTTGTTGGTTTTTGGGGGTAAGTTCTCACTATATTTTTGGTTGTTTTCTACTTTCAGTTTTTTGTTTTGTTCTCTTGAGGTTTGTATTTGTGTCCATAATATAGATAGTGTAGGGACTTTGTGAGTCATTGGACATTCATTTGATAATGCATTCCAAAGGTTGTCTAACAAAGATTTAATTTTTTGTTCTCATTTAGTCTTTAAATCTTTGTTAGACAACCTTTAGAATATTTTGGACAAACTTTGTTTTTTTTTTTCCAACAAATAAATAGGATTTTTTTTTTTCCTAGCGTGAAGTTGAATAATTTTGTTAATTTTTTGAAAATTTTGCCAAATTTTCAATATAAAAAATCGAGTAAAAAACTTTGAAACAATTTTAAAAAGCATTGGTCATGTACTATGGAGTTCCTACAGTCTTGAAATTCTTGAACCCTGCAAAATTTCTGTTAAAATCCTTATGTGAGTCCCTATTGAATGTCTGTGTGAGAGAAATTGGAGCACTTTTGAGTTCAACAACAGGTGTAGTGTACAGATGTAATGTACACCTGCAGATAGAGCTCATAACTAATAATTGAAGAAAAGAGATTTATGATCTTGAATGTAAAATGGAATTCATGGATTGACTAAGTGATAAGAGGATTGACAGCATACGGTAATTTTTATTATTAAAAAACGTTTGTACATTTGTGTACTATGATAGAAATTCATATTACATATGATTGCACTTATGTACATTTGTATTCTATGGTACAAATTCATACTACATATTTTACTTGTGTGCATTTGTATTCTATAATAGAAATTCATATCTCAATATATCATATTGTACATATGACTGAGAATTGACAGTTCTTCTTGAAGATTTTTTATTTAGAAAAAGGAGGTTCTATTGTTTCAAATTTAATATTTCAAAATTTTGACAATCAAGGAATAACTATACAAAGTTCACTAACATTTTGTATTTGTAACAGTATATTAATAGTTGGGAGTTTGATTCTCATAAATTTCAACAAGCTAATAATATTTTAACAATCTTGTTTTCAGCTTGACCTTTTGTGAAATACTTTTGTTCCAAACATCAGTTGTAAGTGCAATAATATGCCCTTTTTTTTCTTTTCTTTTTGGGTATGCTGTGATTTGAAGGCTTATGGATATTTTCCCTTTTTGGGTAATTTAGAAAGAAAACACATTTACTCAGTAGGAGACAACATTACATGTGGGGTTCAATTTGCCACCTTGGGTGAACCAGCGCCCATGTTGGTACCATGGTAAAATTCCCAAATCTCATTTAAATTATTTCTGAATATTACAAATATCCCATTCTCAGGACCACTCTAGACAACGGTCCAAAGAGTAAGGTCCAATGAAATCAAGCATTCCTATTGGTGAAGAGCTTTAAACTGGTCTCAAGGCATTAGACAAGGGTCTAGGACCTAGACAAATCAAATTGGGATGTTAGCTTACATGACATCATTTTGGAAGGAAAACCAATTGGTCTAAACCAAAAAAAAGATTTTAAACGAGAGCTCAGGGTTTGAAGAACCAAAGTGTAAGTTAAGGTTCAAGGTTGCCCATTTCATTGTTTGTTTTTTTGTTTTTTTTTTTGTTTGGGTCTCATTTTCACTATTTTTTTTCTACCCTTGTTACTCAAATTTTGTGAGTATGGAAGGCATTCTACAGATTGAGGACATTGTTGAGAGCACACCATCTCTCCCATTTTTTTATCATGGCTGATTTTGTGAATCATTACAAGGTGGTTGCTCCAAAGAATGCATTTTCAGAATTAATAACACAAAAATTAATAATAATTTTTTTAAAATTTTAAAAGACCAAAGATTAACCTAATCCTCTTGCATGTCAATCACACATTTTCAATATTGAACCATCGAATTGGACCTAAGCCTTTAGACAAACTCATTGTACCTTAGAAAAAAGTGTTTTTGTTTAATGTGGAGAAAGATCCAATTCAAGGTTCAATTTGTTTCAAATTGGTCTCTGGGCTTTTGGTCCCTGGACCCTTGTCTAAAGTGGCCCTCAGACTAAATCATGGTCTCTGAGTTCATATCTAACATTTTTTGGCCACTAAGAGGCCTCACTCAAAGGGGTGCTGGTTTACCCTGACCCAATTTGCCATAAATTGAGAAACAAGACTGAAGAAAAGGCACTGGAGAAAGAAATAAAGAAGAAGAGAGATAATAATAATTGAACTTAGAGGAAGAAAAAGTGGGGACCAACGGAAGACAAGATAAGAGAAGGAAGAAAGAAGTGGGGACCAACAGAAGATAAAGACAAGAGAAGGGAAAAAGAAGTGGAGACCAACGGAAGAAGACAAGATACTGAAGAAAAAGTGGGGACCAGCAACAGAAGACAAGAGTCTAAGAAAAGAGAATAGAAGAGAAGAGAAGAACCATTGAAGACAAAGAAGCTGAAGGTGATGATGAGGGTTTTGCTGCTAAAGCAAAAAAGAAAGATGACAAGGATAATGCTGAGGACAAGAGCTAGCTAGGAGAGGAATTTGATGGGTGAGCAATGTTCAAAAAAGAGAAATTTTGCATCATTTTGCATTGCAAAACCTTTGCTCATCTACAAGATACACAAATGGAGATGTTTGGTGAACAGATGATGACAGACAGGAACCAAGGTTTTCATGGCATCTAAGGAGCTGAATTCGAGCTTGACTGCAGCTGCCATGTTATGAAAGCTCCGGGATTGATGCTTTACACAAAACAAAACAATGTTGCAGATCAACCCACCATGTTTTGAGCAGAAAAGAATTTTGCAGACTTACTTGGTTGCGAGAGAAAGTCTAGCGACAATTAATCATTCTAGCTAGTTTCAGAATATCCTAAAGTCATAGTCACCTAATATTCTAAAGTCATTATCAAGTCTAAGAAAGGTTAGGTACTCTTTTCGTTAGGCTGCTGTGATCACAGTTTTACACACAATTTGATCACAACAAACAACCTAATGAAAAGCCATTGATCACATAGGGCCTTATTG
>Ga0209611_10012439_pt1 | contig 11966 bp, 10 predicted proteins | sample S1TSphgellanicum_3_FD_187693 | JGI IMG/M metagenome (GOLD analysis project Ga0209611, IMG submission 187693) | Host-associated microbial communities from peat moss isolated from Minnesota, USA - S1T2_Fc - Sphagnum magellanicum MG (SPAdes) (version 2) | ecosystem: Host-associated > Plants > Peat...
TTTTTGCTGTTGAGGGGGAGGGGGGTGGAGGTTAATGTTTTTTTTTGCTTTCATTTGACATGTGGAAGGAGGAAGGGAAAGGAATGATTTTTTGTTAAATTTTGTTTTTTCATTGTGGAGTGGCTAGGAACAGGGGGTCAAGGGTTTTTTTTTTAATATGTTGAAGGGGGATGGGAAGGGGTTTTTTTTTCTATGTTGAAAAGGGATGAGAGGGGTTTTTTTTTTTTTACAAGTTAATAGGGGTTAGGGTTGGTTTAATTAATTAAATCCGAGCTAAAATAAAAGAAACTTAATTAAAGTAACTTCAACTTTGATATCCAATACGTGGCAACGTACAATGCTTCAAAGCTTCTGCCCCAATATCTGATCCTTAAGAGAAATATGTAGCTGCATATGTGCATTAGTTTTTTGTTGGTGAAACAAGTGAGCTCTATGTTACCTCCTTATGGTTTCTGTTAAAGTCTCATTGCACTTTGGTTGCACCTCACTGCCAACTAACTCAAATTTACTCTTCTCATGGTGTTGTGGCAAACGTTTTAAACAACTGTGCCTAGTTGGTCTATCTATTAGATTTCTGGTGTTTATTAGTTGGATATAGTTGCCACAGAAAGCCTATCGATGCCAAGTGCAAATTAAATGGCAGATTGGGGGAACCCTTAATTTGAAAGGCACATACGTAATACAACCCTAGAACAATTCAACAACGATTCTGGGCTATCATGAAATTCCTGAGTAGTGCCCAACAGCTCTCAGTTTTCTCAATATATAGAGGTAATGTCTATATCAATTTGGGTTTTCTTTTCTTTTCAAATAGCTGCATCCTCACCAGATGTAAATTTACAAAACCCTTACCAGCTCATAAACACACAAATAAGGCCAAAACGAGGGGTTGGCAACCAAAAACACAAGAATGGGGAATCCTTACTATAACGGAATATGAAGTGGAGTCACATTGGTGACTAAAAAATGCCTCCAAAGCTCCCATGTCTGTAATGAAAAAATCAAGAAGAATATTTATTTGCACGAAGAGAACGTGAGACATTGTCTGATCACAAACTACTTCTAGGTCCCCAAACCCTCAACCCAAGTCTTGACTTTGAGGGAGCGTGTCGGTGTGACTGCGGAAAGAATTCCACAAAGAAATGACTGGCCAAATGCTGCATCTGTTCAAATCAAACCAAAACAAACCTGAAAATGGTTGTGGTAATAACCTTGCAGGTCTCCTTCACAAAGTATCAGAACATCACCTCCATCATGAATGGGCAGTGACTGGCTACCACTACTCCCACTGAATTCATCAGTTCTCAATAGTGGGTATTGGACCAAAAAACAAAAAGTATGTGCTCAAAATTCGGAACAAAATAGATTTCAATGATCGGAGGATGGTTTAGATCATGTGTAAAAATATTTGCACCTCATCAACTCATAAAGAACAATTAGACTTTACATGGTATAATTAGAGGGCGTCCTACGTACCCTTAGTAAAATGCCAGAAAGCCACTAGTCTTCTCGAGATATTACCAAATGCCTCGAAGAAATTGTTTTAGATGGACTAAGGAGCATCCCTTTGAAGTTTGGAAGCTAAAAGAAAATGACATAAAGCACAAATTACCACCTGTTGCAATGTAATGTCTGGTCATTTTCTGCTGCAACGATGGCTCTTGCCGGAACGACATCCTTCTTCTCGCGAGGAGTGAAGGCTTTTTAGCAACAACTCGTGCAGCGGCACCCTTCTTCTTGCGAGGAGTACATGGCTTCTTAGGGGCCTTCTGTTTGCCCCGTCTCCTCGTCACGGGTTTCTGAGTGGCAGGTACCGGAAGTCCAGCATCTGGAACACGCCGAAACAAAGACGAAGCTTTCTGATACTGTGTTTTGATTAGGAACCAGGGAAAGTTCAAAGGATTTCAGTCGCGACACTTAACCCGAAGAATCATAGCTATATCGGCGATCGACGGTGCTAGAGGTCGGTCAGGTACAAGAGAGTTGGTGGATCATATATGTGGTGGAAGGCACATACCGATTACAGTTTGCAGTGCAGTGGTTGGCAGAAATCGTACAACAGATGCGTCTTTGATCGATTGAGCCATGTTCTTGTCGTTTTCTTGCATAACTTCGTCGTAGACGGCTTTACGACCAACCATCGTTCAGGGCAACAATCAGCGATCTACATGCATGCAATTCCTTTGGGATAATTCTAGGCTTTTGTGTAAGTGTTTTTTTGTTGTTGTTTTTATCTCTCCGTAGATTTGAATGTAGGCTTGCAGGGTTCATGCAGGCCGCAACGATCACAGCACACGATAGGAAGGCCGAGAAGACGACCTGAAGCTGCTAGGGTTCCAACTGTACTAAGCCAGGGGTTCGACGAGAACAAAGATGATAAGAAAGGAAAAACAAAACTCGATTGATCGAGCTGTATGTAAAGAGTTGTAGGAACTCGTGCATGATTTCGATACTTGGTTACTTTTTCCTCGGTGTTATGTGAGCCCAAGAATTCACCCACTGGACTGCCGAAACAAACATCAACGGAGATAAGTAACAAGAAGTTGTTCGAATCAATGCCAGTCATATTCAATTCGCGAAGAATGACTTGGGGTCATCGGTTTGATCCTCTCTCCATCAGACTCAGCGAGGTTTCAAAGATTCTACTATTTTAAGTTTTTCGCATGCAACCTTCATTCATTCTAGACACGACTACATGTTTGTTTCTTCGACGAGTCATGTGTTCAGTTGCACTCAATTGATCACCGTTGCGTAATGTAGATTGTAGCTGTCTACTAACAAGATGTACTATACTATTACAATGACACAATTGCAAATAGGATATTCCATAATGAATCTATGTCATATTCATGTATATTATGATGTCGTAAATGTGTTATGGGCACATCGCAACAAAAGCATTCGGAAATTACATATGCACCGTGGGTTGTAAGAGATATGATATTGCAACATGTTTATAAACTTTGTGTCCGTATCGATTCAATAAACGATAATCAATACTGGACATCATCCATAAACAGTGCTATCGGAAAATGTTTCCACTGACCCAATTCACAAGGCGCACCTAATATGGTCAAACAAAAGCACAACTCTAGTTATGGAATTATAAAACTTCATGTAGGCAACGTCCTGTACCTAGAGGGTGCCTCTGTGATGGTTTAGAACATATTCCACCTTGGTTCAAACCTTAGTCGTAATTCCCTCGACAAGCTACATGGTTCATGCACCAGCTACCACTTCGTCCAAAAATGAAATTTGGTCTGATCCACAAAATTTCAACATCTGCGTAGAGTCACAATAAAAAGAACATTGCATTTCTTCTGTAGCAAGCTCTAGATATCCAAGGAACATGTCAAGAAACATGTCGATGAAGTTCCAAAACATCGATCCGATGACTACTTTGTCTACTCGGACAAATATATTCACCATGATCAAGACTTTCACTCTCGATATTGATACTGTTACCTGCAATGAATTCAACATCGTCCCAAGTATAGGATTTCTGATTTATCTAATACTGCCAGATCCACAGACTTTGCCAGGTTACAAGCTTCATCACGAATCAATCATTCAACAAAATTGTTCAGAAGAAACCAGTCAGCGTAAAATACGTCACCCATTGGTTAGTTATTTTGATTGACCATCAATTGGTGAAAATATTGCATGTGAGTCACAAGGAGCAAACCTTCCCAAGGGTATAAGGAAGGAGAATGAATCGAATGCCAAACGACCGCCATAGATGCAACACGTGTGGCAATTCTATTGCAATTCATTGAAACCATGGAAGGCCCTAGTTCTCGTATGAGTCTATGAATATGTTGCGGTCAACTATAATATTCGTTAGTCCAACAAATTTGCCATTACCCGATGGTTCCAGCTTGGTTAGTTTTTCTAAACTCACACCATTAGTGTGAGAGTTCGACAGCCTTAGCTCGTATTTTCAGCATGGAGAGAGGGTTGTACAGTTAAACAGGGATGGAGCCGAGTCGTGAGTGCACTGCAACAGACAAAGAACATCTCTACTTACCAACCATTGAAATCGTTGCTCTTCCACATCATGAACCCTTCCGTGAGACCCCAGAACAAAGATGGCAATGAGAATATGGGAGATATGGAAAGTGTTCAACAACAATTGAAGTGTTCTAACAATGATAATGACTTAACTACCACAACTTGCCCACTGACTTCATCAAATACTACCTAAAAATTTTTTTGTCTCCAAATATATAAACATTTCCAGGCTTTGAATACTCATTCAAATGACTCCAAACACATAAACCTAAGGTCAATACTCCTATATATGAAGTCCAAACTTGCCATGATGCTCAAATAAATGTTTATAAGTTCCAATGTTCACTAAAATTTGAGAAATCCATTTCACTTGAGTATCAATTTGTTGAGATTAGATTACATGCATGATGTCACGAAATAAAGACTGGCCAACAAGTTCAGTGACCAATCAACCAACTAAACTATTAGCAAACACTAGGCAAAACCTAACCCCCAAAAACATTGTCTAACCAATCAACTAAAAAACAATGTTCATGAGGCCTCATCTATGAACATCAAAAATTATACATGCAAGTGAACTCATATTGAAATGAATTTCTGAAACCATTCCTTACAAATTATATTTTACAACAAACATTACAACAAACCAATAAATCTAATAACATAGCTTTAAAATGAAAAACAAACTAAGAATTACAAACCAATAAATCTAATATCATAGCTCTGAAAGAAAAACAAACTAAGAATAGTGATGAAGAATATGTAAACTTGGAAAGAAAAGTTTATTTTATAAACTTTTCAAAACCATCCTTACACTTTTTATTGGGTAAGTTGGAGTTTATAATAAAACACAAAAAAATGCAAACAAGGAAGGAGGAAAACAAAATGCAAGAACCATCAAATTTTCAGAACAAAGATAGTTGCAAGTTCTTTAATGCCAATTGGCTCATAAAGATGTTGATCATGAACAGTGATCAAAATATTTAATGCCATACAGCTCGTAAAGAATAATTAACTCAATCAATGCTATAGTTGCTTTTAATCGTTGCTCTTCCACATCATGAACCCTTCCATGAGAACCCGGAACAAAGATGGCAAAGAGAGTATGGGAGATATGGAAAGTGTTCAACAACAATTGAAATGTTCTAATAATGATAATGACTTAACTATCACAACTTCCCCACCGACTTCATCAACTCTCTACAATGGATAAATGCTAGTGAAAACACCAACGTGCAAACTGAATTTCTACTGCAAAGTCGGAAGCAACGAGGAGACTCAACCATACTACTGGTTAGTAACAGACCACATCACAAGGACACGACAAAAAACAGACCAATAGAAAAAAATAGAAGGCACTTACTAGCAACATGAAACACTATGACAGCCACTGATGAATCATGAATGTAGCTTGGAATAAGACTTTTGAATCGTTCTGCCCTGTTGCGTCCCTGCATTCAGTTCAGCACCAGTGCATATATGGTTAGAAAATTTGCCAAAAATCTAGGTAAAATAGCAAGAAAAGATTTAGGATTAGATATCTTTCATAAGTACTGAGACTTTCTCCATACTACGACTTGAGTCAATCTGAATAGAATTGAGAGGACAAACATTAACAAGTTGTCTCTGTCAGCATAGTGAAAATTTGAACTTCACACAGTCCAGCCACTAGGTGACAATTGAAAGAGAAACATGGAACAAGAAAAGAAAAACCAATTAACAATAAACACTTCAGCACACAAAGCTTACTAAAGTCAAGAAAGAACAATCTGATCATAGATGAGACTATGGAGTCCCACACAATTTCTACAATTTCAAGTGTCCAACATCATTGTCCACAATATCTATTGCTTACACTTAGTAGATGCACTGAGGAATATACTATCCATATAAAACTTCAGCTTGGTGAATTGCCTTCTACCAACTCCACATGATAACATCCCTGTCATGAGTAACGGCAAAAATACATTTTTGATCTACCCTAGAGGAAAACACAGATTGTGGATTACCCATGCATACTAAGTTCTGCTTGCAAAATGCCATATCAGATAGCATACCCATACTACACAAATGATTGGACTACATGCTGTTATTATATAAACAGTTACTCTTAGTGAAGCATAGAACCCCATAGAGTTATGCAGTATATACAGAACCCACCACCTCCTATAACACAAGATATAGCCAAAGATACAACCTAATCTCTCCTCTCCATGGCCTAGATACAATTGGGCAATTAGGACTCTGGTGGTGGATAGTTCGCCCTGACCTGATAGTTCCCCTAATTAGTCATTTGATAGGAAGGTCCATAAGTCTGCGAGGGATAAGAACCCTGATCACCTTGCTGTCGATACCCTTGATCCTGATGAATCTTATGGATCTGAGGTGGATAACCTTGCTCCTGGTATCTCTGATCTTGGTATTCCTAATGGGTTTGAGGAGGATAAACTTGTGACTGATATGCCTGTTCCTGGTAGTTCTGGTGTGTCTGAGGTTGATAGCCTTGAGGTTCATAACCATGCTCCTAGCTCTGATGTGAGTGAGGATGGCCTCGGTGATGATATCCATGTTCTGCGTAATTTTGCTATGTTTGAGGAAGATAGCCTTGCTGCCCATACCCCTGTTCCTAGTGGTTCTAGTATGGTGGAGGCTGATAAGCTTATGGCTCATATCCCTGTCGTCCTCCCTGATAAGTTTGTTGTGGGAAATCTGGACTTGCTCCATGATAAGCTTGGGGAGGTTGACTAGAATGACCTACTCTTGTTGCTGTTGCCATAGTTGCTTGACCCACATGCTTCTTGCCATAGCTGTCAAGAAAGTCCTCTGCTTTTGTAATGTACTTGCAATATTGACTATACTTTAGGTGTCCATAGGAAGAAATTCCTCCCAACACCCCCCCTACTACACCTGCAAATCGCTATATTTTTCAATGAAAAGACAAGTTTGATGGCTTTTGCCAGGGAAAAAAAGAGATCACGATCAACAGCCAGTGGCAGATCATCTCTAGATAGCTGGTATATGCTGTCACAGGTTTCGCCATGAGACACATTGAAACATGGTAGGCATACATGACTTCAAGCTTATTTTGAATAGAAACCAAAATGGATGCTTCAAGTATCTGTGAAGACAGCGCCAAATCAATACTCAAAGTCTGAAGTGTTCAAAATCCAGTGTCATAAGCATTTCCAAAAACCTAGTCCTGTAGAGATGTATATGGATGGTCTTGGCAATTTAATTCTGAATGAGGAAGCCAGGGTACATTTTCATCAAATCTATATTGGACAAGGAGGTGCAGCAGAAAGAAGTTGTATCTGCAATTTTGGCAATATCTGCCATTTTTCCATTTCCCTTTCCTGCAACTGTTTCATAAAGCATCTGGAGCAGACTCAGAACATTAAGGGTTTCAACTTTGCCAAAACATAATTGCCATACACATACTCACAAGAGAATCTTTCCAAGGCAATACTTATCTCAAAGGATGTGACAAAAACCTTCTTGTGTTAAAACTCTTCCACCCTGAAGTATGTGTCCAAAACCTTCCTGCTTTAAAACTCTTCATAATTCAATCATAATCCATCCATGTCAGACCTTACTATGGTTGGAAGCTCCGGAAAGTACCTCAGAAATACTTCAATCTCTTTCAAACATAAGTACTTAGTGTAACAATTTCCCGAAGACCTTGCTTCATCAGACAAAGGTCGAGCTGACTGTGGATTTCAAGTCTAGCCGACCTGGAAATAAAATGAAAGAACCGCTACACCATTTACAGCAGGAAAATAAAGCTAAGCTCAGCCGCACTATTTCACAGCACATGTATAGACTGCTTTGCTATACGAGAATCGGCATATTCGTAAGAAAAATTCCAATGGGTTCAGGCGCTCTCCTATTACGTACAATAGAAGGAGAGAAAAGCTTGACCACGAAGAATGTTTAAAGCAGCAGACAGTACCTGCGCATCTTTGTAGATTTTCGAAACGAAGGTGTTGCGTTTCGGGCCTCCTTCATGGCTAGTGGTGGTGGTGGTAACATCCGAGAACATGGAGTGGATCATGTTGCCTGCGCCTCCTCCTCCTCCTCCCCCTTCAGAACTTCCGTCGTGGTTGCTGCTACCGTGAAGCCGACCACTCAACTTCGCCAATTTTTCTGCCTTGTTTAAGAAATCATAACAGGAGATGGAAAAACAGGAAATGGACTACGACCAGGAGAAGCAAGGCAGCCCCTCATGAACCTTAATGCTAGGAGGGAGCCGGATGCTACCACGGGAGGTATCTAACAAAACATTGAAAAAGGGCCCCAAAAAAAACATCGCATTACAATAGGGGGTTAAATTGCTTGGAACACCCCTGCCAACGATAATAATTTCGTCTCAAGTTGTAGATTTACCAAAGGTGCCACAACGGATGTTGTAATAAATAAATATTTTTTCCCAAGTCATGTGCAATGAATACCCCCCTTATAAACCGGGGTTAATAATTTGTGATTCATATTAATTAGTTCATGGGCACGTTCAGAAATATATATATTTTCAGGGAGCCATATCGATCGGCCCATCAACAAATTTTTTGGCAACATTGGGCATGCCCCCAATAGAAGCACGTCTTCGGATTCTAGTCGCAAAATAGAAACAAACGTGCTCCCCTAGATTTCAGTTTATATACATGGGAATTTAATTGTAGGCAAAGCAATATCCATAAAACCGAGGTGCCATTGGGAACATCTCAGGGAACCTTTTGGAAACTTGATGGGAACACATGGGGAATAAGGGGAAAAAACTAAAAACCCCTCTCCACCCAGGCACTTAAAAAAAAAAATTCAGGATCCATGAGGATTGCATGAAATTTTTCTTTCCAAAACTGCGGGTGACCATTTTTTGCCTGAGCAAAAATTGGTGACAAACAATTTTGGAAAGAGGGATTTCATGCAACCAAGGGAAAGGTTCAACATGCACTCGTGGGGTGGGCAAGATTGGGGGGCAGGGGGGGGTGGGTTATTTTTTGTTTTTCTTCTTTGTTCAATCTCTGCCCGTGCAATTAGCCCAGGTGAAAAACAGCGACCAAGAGGTTTGGAAACCAAAAATATATGCAAGCAATGGGTAGGGTGAATCATGCACTAAAAGTGCCTTGATTTTCTTTTCTTTTCAATTTGGGGGTGGGAGAGAGGATTTTTTTTCATTTCTTTTATTCTCAACATGTTCCTTCTATGTTCTTTTCAAGTTCCCAATGGGTTCCCAATAGATTCCCAAAACTGTCTTCAATAGTAGCTCACTTTAATCCCATATGTTTTAGCCCAAGTCCTCCTCTTCTCACTTATACAAGTGGGCCAAAGGGAAGGACATACCTTTTTTTGATAATAAATGATCTATTTTGGGGAGGTTTGAACCTTTTTTTTGTGTGATGGGGCAATGAAAATAACTCATGGCAAAAAAGAAAGTTGGACTCGTTAAGCACCCCCAGTTAATTAATATCAATCATAGTATACTATTCTTATTTGCAATTCATATATTAGTTCATGGGCGTGTTCATTATTTTTTTTGAAAGAACCATATTCATGGGGCCATTAGCATTTTATTTGGGAACATGGAGCACCCAAGAATAGGAAGCACCTCTTTGCGGCCCCAATTGCAAAATAAAAATAAACGTGCAGCCTGGGATTATAGCTTATATTAAAGGGAGTTCAACGTCGGGCAAAGCATAGGGGATAAAACCTAGGTGTTATTAGGAACATCTTGGGAAGCATTTGGGAACTTGGGGGGAACAAATTAGGAAGAAGGGGGGAAAAAACAAAAGATCCCTCCGACCCCATCCCCAAAAGGAAAAGAACAAGCCCATCAGGAGGGCATGCTATTAATGGCAAAATCTCACAAATAGCCATAGGATGAACCGAGCACCAGAATATGTTTGGAATAGGGGGGCCTCCCATAACATAGAAGTGGAAACATGGTTCGTTCCCAAAATAAAAACATGTTTTGTGATGTTTCACTTGGACCCTTCCCCCCTCTTTCGTACAATTTATATACATGGAAGTTGAAGGAAGCAAACAATGGAACAATAAAAAATGAGGCGTTATTGATAGTGCCTTACGAAACACACAGGGAACATAGAAACACCTCCCTCCCTCTAGAAAAAAACTATACCACACTAAGCCTTCCGATGGGCCACATAACCAATTTACTTCCAAAATGGTGGGTGACCAATTCTAGCCTAGACGAACACCCCCATTATAAACTCAAAGTAATTATCCATCATCATACTAATTAAGAGGGGCTGCAGTCATAATTTTTTTCCTCCAAAAGGAGCCACATGGATGAGGCAAAGAATATTTGCGAAACCTCGGGCAATCCCCAACATAAAAGATTAGGCCACAACCAATTTTTTTAGGGACATGGGGCATTCCCCAACATAGAAGCCTAAGATAAAAATCAACTTCTTCGAGAGGACCCTAGTCGTCTTTCATATTTTGCGCAATAAAAGTATGGATCGATCATGTATAAGTCCACATGTCATTGGATACACGAACATAATATGTGATAATACTGGCTCGCAATTCATTATGTCATCACGATAAACATGCAAAATGTTTTGCATACAAATTTTTTTGTAAAAAACATGAAACACTTTTAATGTAATTTCATCTCACATTGACCGGGAAAACAATATCGTAACGTTGTAATTCACATAGGTAGAAAAATTCGGGAACATCACATAATATTTGAATTTTTGGGAGCGGACATAGTAGGAACATTTGTTCTCACGGATGGGCGTATGAAAGAGGCCCATGACCTAGATTTTTTTTAATATACAAATAAGAGAGGGAGGCAAGCCCGGAGCGGAGGAATACAAAGAACAAAATAGATCGTCCAAAATTTACAATCGACTTTATAAACCATGGCACAATCATGGGAAGGAAAACATCCCCCTAAAAACATACCATAGTACATAGGCGAATTCAACATTAATTATATTGTTTTGGGAAATGTTGAATTTTTCCCAAAAAGATTATTTTCAATTAAAAAGGAAAAAAAAAGAAAACATTTAATGAAATGTTGGGGAATATATTGTTTGTCAAAACATAAGCCTGAAATTTTTCTAATTATTGGATAAACATGCGTGAAAGTAGCAAAGGCAGTCCAATCGTACTTTTTTTTTTTAAGGGACAAAAAGTTTGGGCTTTGAAGGAAAAAGTTGAGCATTAAAAATTTATAAGGGGTAGGGTGGGCGAACGGGCAGCGTGGAGGTAGGGCGAACGAAAAACCACATGGGTACCTTGAACTATTTAATTTTTAATTCTTTTTTAATGACTTTTTTATTTTTTTATATTTGTATTTTTATTTATTGGGTTTTCTTTTCATGTTTTGTGTTATCTGTTTTTTAAATATTGGGAATAACTGTGGCAAAATTTAAAATATGTACAAGGACTGTGAGAAAACTTAAAATCTTTGGGAGAACTCGGGCAAAAGTTAAAATTTTTGGCATAACTTTAGAAAAACCTTTACATATGATTTCCCCACTACGCCCGTAGGGACAAGGGCTGGGGGCTATTTGATCGCCAAAAACCCAACGTAGTGGGGGGCTTTTTTATCGTAGTGGGGAGCTTTTTTTTGTTGACTTCTTTTCATTTTTTGTTATTTTTTATTACTTTTTTATTACTTGTAACTTTTGTAAATTATTTTTTTACTGTTCAAGGTTCACTGTTTGTTATTTTTTTATTGCTTGTAACTTTCATAAATTACTTTTTATTGTTGAGAAAGGCCAGGGGAATTGTTTTATTATATTTATTCATTATTCAGGGGGGAAGGGGTGTGCCTTGATTTATTTATTTTAATTCTTTTACTCTTGAGGGGGAGGGGGGGTACAAGTTGATGTTTTTTTGTTTCTCCTTCATTTGACATGTGGAAGGAGGGGAAGCGGGTTAGTTTTTTTTTCAAAACTTTTTTTTCATTGATGAGTGGCTAGGGA
>Ga0209611_10012442_pt1 | contig 11965 bp, 4 predicted proteins | sample S1TSphgellanicum_3_FD_187693 | JGI IMG/M metagenome (GOLD analysis project Ga0209611, IMG submission 187693) | Host-associated microbial communities from peat moss isolated from Minnesota, USA - S1T2_Fc - Sphagnum magellanicum MG (SPAdes) (version 2) | ecosystem: Host-associated > Plants > Peat...
CCCCCCCCCACCATTGTAGTTGCCTTTGTTTCTTTCTATGTTGTCGTTGAAATCCCAAGGTTCACACCCTTGTACAATAGGGGATGCACTCTTAAACCTATTACAAAATTTCAATGAAATTTATCCCCTGCATTTTTTTATTGTAGTTGTAGACCAACCTAACATGAAATTTGTTCATGCACACTTTTTTGCCAACTTTTGAGTTGCCCTTTCATCTGCATTCAAGGAATCAACAACTCATTTATCCTTCTTGTCTTCCTTTTCCTTCCGTTTTTGTTGTTTGATTTTTTTGGTTACTTTTTTGTTTAGTGCTTTTTGACGTAGAACATTTTAATATTTAGTAGATGTCACAACATGTGGTTAGTTGTATCACACCAAAGTTTTGAAAACATTGATTTCATTTGTGCATGTTGTTATTCAAGAAAGCATGATTCACATTCAAGTGCATTTGTGTTTCACCTTTTCATTCAACTACACTTTTAAGTTTAGTGACCAATTAAGTAATACATTATTTATGTTTTGAAAGATGAATATTAAAATATAAGATTTTTTTGACCTACAAATTATGGTTGCAAATTGTTTTAGATGTTCTAAATTTTATCATTTTGTTTCATATAAAAGAACAACATGTTTTGATATATTTTAAATCATTAAACCATATTCTACATTCATATATTCTTTGATTGATTTTATGTTCATTAATTTTCATAATATTCATAATTCCAACAATCTGTAACATTGAATTTAAAGTGATGGTAGCTTTTGATTTGTAAATTACAAATAAATCAATATGGAACTTCATTATAATTTTAGTTTTAAAATTAAATTATGGAAATTTCTTTAATAATTAAATTTCTGTTATTTAAAAATTTAATAATGATTGAATCAAATTAAGGATAGTATAATAAATTTAAATTAATAATTTTTGGCATTGCAAAACAATGCAAAGCCCAAATAATTGATGATATTCTTACATGTGTAGTCAAATATCACTATCATAACAAATATTGAAAAAGGCAACATTGCTAAAAAAAAATAAAAAATTCTACTTATACCTTTAATATTGTGACTACAATGATAGACATGATTCAACTAATTATTCAAAATGCACTAGGTACTTATTGGTTTAGTGACAAGAGACAATTTTTTTTCGTATAACTAGGTCCAATCATTATTCCATTTGTACAGGCCTCTACTGTTTGCATGGATTAGGTAGTGAATAAATAGAGCATGTGGGTTATTGGTGCAATACATTTATGTGATTAGAAATGCAACCTGTCGCTAGACCCAAATTTGTCATTGAGAATTGGTAATATTTGTGTTTGATGTTTGAAGCCAAATAATAATAATATTAAAATAAAAATAAAAAAGAGACAAAAGTTCACCCAAAAAAATTTGCACGAGTGGTGAATTTTGCTGGAAAGAGCTTATTTTTCCAAGACATTCTTTAAAAATCACACAATAGCATAAACTCAACACAAATAAAGAGTTTCCAAATCACAGGACATAATAGAGATATGCATAAAGTCACCTTGTCTTTGAGCCTCATTAGCCCCTCTTTTAGTGGTATCCGTAAAGTAAGGAAATTTTATTAAATCTCAGTATAAAGTGCTGGAACTCAGTACGAAATGCTGAATCTCAGCATTTAATGCACAAGATTCGAGAGGAATTATAGTAGCTGAACAGGTAGGAGCAGTGAAAACCTATGTAGACAAGAATGTAAAACTTGAATATACTATTGCTAGCTCAAACTTCTATAATGATAATCTTATTAACATAGCAAAATTAAGGCTTTGCACAAACTGTATAATTGCATTGATGTATATAACTCCAAATTGTTATTTGTTCTCATCACAGACTAGAATCTCAACCATATTGATTTCAGGCCTAGACTAGCCATCACTTTCAGAGCTAGTTAAACTCGCATGCGCCTCTGAACTATCTCAGTTGCTGTCTTGCCAACCACTAAGAGCATCAGCAACTTCAGAGCCATCACTTTCAGTGCAAGTTAAACTAGCATGCTCCTCTGAAGTATCTCTGGTCACCATGTTCCCAACCTTTAGAGCATCAGCAACTTCAGAGCCATCACTTTCAGAGCAAGTTAAACTAGCATGCTACTCTGAAGTATCTCCGGTCACCATGTTCCCAACCTTTAGAGCATCAGCAACCAAATCTGTAGATGTGAATATGAACACCAAATGATTAGACCTTGTTCGAAGATGCAACAATGATATTGCCCCTGTACCCTGCTTAAATATATATTCAATCTTGCAAGTTGTCAAACATTTTGTCATCTCTTGTATCAGTCAGCTTTCACCTCAATGGCATGCTGATATCTACAAATAGTTGAATCATCAATTCAAGTTCTCATTTTCTTCTGACCTATTGTCCAAATTCTGAATAAATTTATATGCTCTTTACATCTTTGCCATAAAGCACTCAAAGATATTTCCTTCTGTATTTGGAGGCTGGCTAATATTCGTGAATATCCCTCCTACAAAAGAGGAGGGATATTGCATCTACTTCTTAAGAGTGAGGGATCTTACACAAAATAGGTCTTATGCCTATAAAGCCCTCCCACTCTCAAGGAGTAGGCATAAGAACCCTCCCTCCCTTCACCTCTTGATGTACATGTGTTTAGGTTCATTACTGTGGTCATCTGATGCTTACAATGGTGAAAGCCCACATGTTGGGGGCATTCCCAGAGTCAAGGCACAGAACTGGCTATCGCCTTGTCGTAGGCCCCTTATTTGGGGATTGCCCCAACCCTGGGGCTTTACCCTACACTCATCATGAATAGCAGTGACAAGATGCCACAACTCCCCCACTGACTTCATCACCTCCCCCCAATGGTGGGTGTTTATAAGGATATACTAATCTGCCATAATTTTCAGGGAATCCTCAACAATTACTTAACAGCAGACCAGGTTTCTAATGTAAGACCCAGATACATTTTTATGCAAAATGTAAGCTAACATGCAGAGATCTGAGCTAGATACAGTCTCTTATTCTGTCAATTTACTCTGTACTCCATGTAGGGGAATTATGGTATGGGTAACAAAGGTCACCAGAAACACTGGATTCATTTGAATGTAGATGGTGAGGTGGTGAAATTATCATACCTGTAAGAAGTAAGCCTTTGATATACCTCAGCTCTGTGCAAATGTCTTGGAAGTTGGGTCGGTCGAGAGGGTTCCCATCCCAACAGCATTTGATAAGAATGGACAAGCGATCTGGACAATTTGGTGGCAGCTCTGGCCTCATCCCCTTTTTCACCCTATCTCTGAATGCCTTCACAGAAGGAATCAAGACTTCTGTAAAGGGAAAGGGAGTGCACTTCCCAATGAGCACCACAAGGCAAAGAAGTCCAAAACTGTAGACATCTGTTTTCTTGGTGTGGAATATCTCAGGCTCTTCCTCACCAAGCCCCAGTGCATCCAGCTCAGGTGCCATAAACATGACTGCGCCAGCGTCCAATACAACACTTCCCATTTTTGGTTTTGTGGTACCAAAGTCACAGATTTTGGCAATCCAGAAGGGCTCTGGAGCTAGAATTGAACATTCACAGCCAGGCTTATCACACTTCACAAGAATGTTATCTGGCTTCAGATCACGATGCACTAGGTCCATGCTGTGAAGGTATTTCATTCCTTCTGCTATCTGCAGCATGAGATCCATGCTTCGGATAAGGGGAAGTGGGCCATCCTCCAAGATTTCGGAGAGTGACTTATCCATACGTTCCATTACGTACAAGCACTTCATTTCCTCTTCAGCGCAGCAAACAAGACACATAATGTGAGGGTGGTGCAGACCTGCAAGAGCTGCAATTTCTCGCTTGCAATCCTCCATACACCCATATTGAGACATCTTCATGGCATATGTCTCTCCAAGCCACTTTGTTTCATGTACTCTCCCATAGGAACCTTCACCTAACAGAACACCTTTGGGTAGATCCTGCATAGGTACCAACACAACAAGAGGCCATTGACTCAACTTGTTGTTGCCGAATTCATGCAGCCATTCATGGTATTCCATCTTTTTCGTTGCTGGCAAAGCTTGGAACTCATTCTGGAACTTCAGCTTGTTCAGCAATTGTGTTGCAAGACATTGCATACTTATATCTTTTCCAGTACAACGTTTCCCATCACAAGCATGGTTCCCCTTCAAGTCATTCAGGAGACCCTCGAGTTCCTTCTGATCCTGCCTGGCAGCTGTCAATAGCATGTTGTCATCTGCTTCACTCAGTTTCCCGTCACAGTTGAGCAAGCTTGCATCAGAGTGGCTGTCTAGTCCTCCCACCCACTTGAACAGGATGTTATTTAGGACCAATCCATGCCATTGTAGGTCATATAGAATTTCACCAAAAGTTCCCTTCATGTCTCTGCCTTGTCTGAGAGCTGATTCCATCCATCGGTCATTGCAGAAGCAGTCCTTGACTACTATCTTGTGAGCTGTCTTTAGCACATGGACAAGTTCCTGGGTTGCTGGACCCAAATTTGGAGATCCTGAACTGGAAATTTCTTTATCAGATAGCTTATACTGGACTGCTTCCAGGGTTTTCTGAGTCTCCAATAGCTTGTCACAGAGAAGCATGCACTGCTGCCTGTTGATGAAGACACGAGTCTCACTTTCCATAAAAATAGTGAGGCACATTTCGATTGTTTTCTTGCAGAGATGGAGTGCAAAAGAGATCCCAGTCGTTGCCAGTTTGTTCCAGTCTGTTGTCGCCATAGAACTGCTGCCAGCTTCTGATCCCAAAGGTGACATCACATCATTACAGTGCAACAACCCAGTCGTTGCCAGTTTGTCCCAGTCTGTTGCCACCCTATAACTGCTGCCAGCTTCTGATCCCAAAGGTGACATCACATCATTAGAGTGCAACAACCCACTTCCTACCTCACCACCATTGGAGTCATACTCCCCACTTTCTGTGGAGGAACTACTGTGCAGGTAGCTGTCACCATTTGTACAGACAATGTGCACTGGTGAAATTTTATCTGTAAGCAGTAATCCTTTGATATACCTCAGCTCTGTGCAAATTTTGTGGAAATCAGGTCGCTTGACAGGATTCCCATCCCAACATTGTTGAATAAGAACTGACAAGTGATGTGGGCAGCCAGGTGGCAGCTCAGGTCTCTTTCCCGCTCGCACCCTGGCTTTGAATGCTGCAAAAGAAGGGTTGCACAATTCTTGAGGTGGAAAGGGGAGAGGCTTCCAAATCAGTATCGAGAAGCAAATCAGTCCAAAACTGTATGTATCTGCTTTCTTGGGGTGTGACATCCCAGGCAGCTCCTCATATGCTTCAGGTGCCCTAAACATGGGTGTGCCATAAAGATGGTCATTAGAGGTCTTCTGTGTGGTACTCTCCATTACTTTCATGGTGCCAAAGTCTGACACCTTGGCGATCCAGAGTGGCTCTACCACCTGAGCTAACTTTGAGCCTCCAGAGCCAGGATCATCACACCTCTTGACGAGAATATTTTTTGGCTTGAGGTCACGATGTGCTAGGTCCATTCTGTGAAGGTAATTAATTCCTTCTGCTATTTGCAGCATGATGTCTACACGTCGGATAATTGACAGTTCGTTGCCCTCCAATATGTCAGTGAGTGACTTATCCATTTGTTCCATGATGTATGAGCATGTCCCATTGTCTTCAGAACAGCCCACAACAGACATGATGTGAGGATGGTGCAGACCTGCAAGAACTGCAATCTCTTGTTTGAGATTCTCCTGATGGCCTTTAGGGCTCTTTTTGGCATATTTCTCTCCAAGCCATTTTGCTTTGTATACTCTTCCAAAGGTACCTTCACCTAGCATTCCACCTCGATGTAGATCCTGTGGATTTACCAACAGGACATGACGCCATGCACCCAACTGGCTGATTTTGACTTCACGCAGGTTTTCATGGTATGTCTTCCTTCTCCAGACAGGCCAAGCTCGGAACTCAGACTGGAACTCCAAATTCATCAGCAATTGTGTTGCAAGACATTCCTCAGTTATATGCTTTCCAGTACAGCGTTCTCTGTGACAAGCATGGTCCCCCTTCAAGTCCCTCAGAAGGACCTTGAGACGTCTCTCATCGAGTTCCCCAGCCATCAACAGATAGTATTCATCAGTTTTACACAGTTTCCTCTCACATTCTTCTGGTCGAAGAAGGGATTGAGAAAGGCAGCTGCCAGGAGCTGTCAAGCTGTTTCTACGTGGCCAATTGAGGAAGATGCTCCATAGTACCCGTCCATACCAGCTAGTGGGAGTCCAGCTGTATTGAAAGATGTTTCGTAGTAAAAATGTGTACCATTGTAGGTCATACAGAATTTCACCAAAAGTTTCCTTTAGATCTCCACCTTGCCGGAGAGCTGCTTTTATCCATTTGCCATTGCAGATGCAGTCCTTGACGACTGTCTCGTGAGCTGTGTTTAGAACATGGACAAGTTCCTGAGTCACTTGACACACATCTGGAGATTCTGAACTCATAATTTCTTCATCAGGCAGCTTGCACTGCACTGTCTCCAGCATTTCCTGAGTCTCTAACAGCTTCCTGGAGAGAAGAATGCATTGCTGCCTGTTGATGAGCAAAGAAGTCCCATTCTCCACCAAGACAGGGGAGCATTTTTCTCTCGTTTTCTTGCAGAGATCTAGTGCAACAGAGAGTCCAGTCGCCATTGATGATCTCTCAAGAAACTATTGCAGAGGCAGTACAAAATTGAAGTTGAACAACCAGATCCACTTTTGCTGCTCTACGCTTCAGCTTATCAAGAATCTGAAATCCCGGTTTAAACAGTTCTAACCTAGCAGCCTGCTGCCAATGCACTGCTCACTGCAGAGGACTGTAGATGGTGTTCCTCCTCTCTGTGTGCAGCTCCAAAATCAGCATCACGGCTGGTCACTGCAAAGCTGGACTGTCGATGGCGTTCCTCCTCTCTTTGTGCATCTCCAGAATCAGCATCACGTCCTTGGGATGTGGGATGGCGTTCTAACCCTCTTTGCAATGCCTTCAGGAGAGCTCTTCCTTTTGCATTTGTCGGCCGCTCAGGGCTTAGGTTCCAGCCACGTTTGCTCAAGAATCTTGAGCCCTGGCAAAAGCAAGAAATCAGGTGTAAATGATCTCTTTCTGCCACTTCGGGTACTGCATGCCACCGCTTTCCCTAGAGCAATTGTCTAACCTTCCAAACATCTTGATCTAAACCTGTGAGACTCGTGCTGAAGAGAAAGCCATCACCAGCTGGTAAGTCTCTATCCTGAAGCCTCAGTATGTCTAGCAGGCACCTATCATGACCAAGCAGCTCACACCAGAAATCGAATCCTCCAAAGAATATGAAGGATCAAAGCTGCAAGAAAACCCAAAATCCTGGTTTATGTTGGTCGCTGCTAAACTAGACAGCTCCAGTTCAAGCGAGCAGAGGTGTGGGATGTTATACCTTCAACAGAGCGAGCTCGTTGCAAATTCAGGCATAACGCCCATGAACTTGTCAGCGGAGATGAGGCCTTAGTCCGTCTGAACAAAGCGTACAAACGTTGATACAACAACACGCTCTCTTCCCACTGGAATACTGCAATACGAAAGCTGCATGCATCTCCCAACTTGTTACTGATCACGGCTTAGAAGATAAACAGCCCGCGTCCAGTAGTGTACTTTGTTCATAGCTTAGGCGGAAGACTAGAAAACTAGACTCTGGACCGCAGCGAACCAGTAGCCGCCAAAGCACCTGCATTGTCGATGGATGGATGGATGGATGGATGGTGACTAGATTGAGATTTTTTTCATTGGGTTCCTGTCCTTTGCCAAGGACCATGGTTAGAGGAGCTCCACTGGCGCCTTGCACAAGTTTATTTATTTTTTATGACGTCCAGTGAAGTTTATATGAGTTTGGGGCAATGATTTGGCTTTAAGCTAATAAAAGTGCTCACGATGTAGTGCTTGTTGTTCAGCTAAAGATCAAGCAAAAATATGTGCCAGACAGAGCTCCCAATGGGAAAATGTTAAATCGGCCTAAGGAAATGAATGCAGTCAGTATAGAAGTATTGTTGCGATTTTTTTCTTCTAGTCTGCCCATTTGCCCTGTTTTTTTTCACCTTGTCATGCCAAGGCATATTTATGGTCCATGTTGTACACGGTTTGAACATTCTGGGGGTATAGAGAGGTATGTAACATATTACTTGGCATGTTATGTGAGGTTAGGAGTGCAAAACATGCCTGGCTATGGCCAGAGTGAACCAGCAGCCACCAATGCACCAGTTGGCCGTTCTGTCCACTGGATGGGTTGCGTTTTTTCATTGAGCGCCAGATGGGGTTCATTACAATCCATTTCTTTTTGCTGCTGAGGACTGTGTTTTTTAATTTTATTTTTGGTTCTTGGTCGTTTTTCTCCTGCACCTGACCTCACACATTTTTGACAACACCTTTTTATTTCATTGCTAAATCTCTACTTATAGGCAAAAAAATTATATGTTTTAAACAAAAATTCTATCTTTTAGTAAAACCTCTTTTTTTAATTGTTAAAGTTGAACCTCTTGACAAAATTGTTCTACTTCACAACTAAGGTTTTAATTTTTGACAAAATTCGTTTATTTCATGTAAGGTTGTCATTGCATCCACGCATCTATCACAATGCGACAAATGCATTTGGATGTAGACACAACCTTGCATCACATCAATATAGGGTTAGCATAGGTCAACCTAGGGGTAATCCAAGTGAAAACAAGGTCGAGCTACCTAAAATATAATTAAGAAAAACTAAAAATCTTGTCATTCAATCACCTTAAACCTTGTGGCGACTGAAACAATTTTCGGTCAACACATTTGTGTCACGATTAAAAAAAAATTTGGGTGGTGACCAAAAAAATTCAAACAACAATTGAAATTTTCGATAAATAACTAATTTTTTATCACTAGATCAATGGTGGAGATTAACACCATTGCCCTTTGAATGGCTATCAATGTTTGTCGCAAATTTGCTTGTCTGGAGGGAATGAAAGGTGTATCCCCAAAAATCTTTGGGATTCCACCATCATCAAATACCACATTGCACTCTAGGCTGGCCATTACAAAATTTGAACCCTAATTCTTTGGACAACATAAATTAATAGATAATTCAAATGACACTTGGAAAATGAAAAAACCCAACATGCAAATAGGGTGCAGAGGTAGAATTGACAGTGGATTTTAGACGCAAGGAGAGAGGAGAAAATTGCAACCCAAAACTTCTACAAAACCTAAAGTATATTTGAGAAAATTGAAACATTAGTTAACATGAAAAAGAACAAAGCTACATGTAGATGCCATTGTTCTAGTAACATATTAAAACTTAACATTTTAAAGCATCAAAAGAGGAGCAAAAACTTGAAAAAGTTGCAGCTACCTGCAAAAGGTTTGGGTTGTTGCAATGTTTGGTCTTTGGTGTGCCCTGGAGCTTATCCATAATCTACTAAAATTAGCCATCATTTCAAAATCCAGTTCTAGGCGGGTAAAGCTTTATAGTTTAGAATAAAAGTTTGTTGCAGTCAACAACAAAGAGTGCAACATTAAATCGACGGCACTAGGATGTCCTACAATTGACAACAAAGGGAGCGATAAACAGTTGACAATGCTTGGGACGTTCTGTCGACGACAAAAAGAGGGCCCAACTATGGTGGTGGGGTTGAATCTGATGGTGGGTTAAGTGGTGGGCAGGGGGCTAGAGACTGTGTTGGACAAAGCTGGGTACAAGGTATTTAGCATCTTGCTTTCTCCAGCCCTTTCAAAATGCAAACTTTGGTGGGCTATGTTGTGACCAATAATGTCAGACTTTATTTTTTGTCATTTCAGTCTTTACTATCACCAAAAAGGTGTGATAGTGATAGTAATGTTGAATTAACACTACAATTTCTCAAGGAGACAAATTTGTTTAGCTGAAAAACCATGATGAACAACTTTTTTTTTCCTGGCCAATTGGTGGAAATTTTCGACCTCCCAAAAAATAATAATAAAAAATAAAATTATATATATACAGATTCTTGCAAATTTCTCCTAATTTGATCATACCCTAAAAGAAAGTTCACCAGATTTAGATAGGTTTCTAGTATTAAGGCAAGTTTTCTGCCCCATTTTCTACCGTTTTTCAAAAACTTGTTCCCATCAATCCTAAATCCTTTTTGGAACTATTGCCACCAGTGATGTTAGAGTCACCAAAACAGAAAAAAAGGGGCTGGTGATAAAGTACATGTGAACCGGGGATTAATGGGTTCTAGGGTGACAATATTGTATCTTGGGTGATAGTAATGGGTTTTGATCTTCTATTTCATATGAGAACTAATCTGTATCTAGGATATTAACACCATACTCTCCCCACACACCATAGGGATGAAAGCAGATCATGTGACATGAACCTAAAACTGGATGACATTTCATGAATTGGATGCAGTTAACCATATAGATTGTGAAATTCTTATCATATGGTCTCATGGTCAATTTCCTTCATGAAGTTCATTTTCATCCATATGGTCTAAGTTCTTTCCGTGGGCTCCCCTGCTAATAAAATTGTTTTGCCATTTACCACTTAATCAATTTCATGCAGCCCACCAATCTAGAACCAACTTGTAGACTAATTTAACCGCAGAACGCCTACTTACTGCATCAACTGAAAATTTCCTTAACCCCTATCGGCCATCCAGGGGTTAACCCTTAACCCCTAAAGGAGGCAGCACACATTTACATGGATCTCCAAATTTTTAAAGTGTTGTGATTTTTTGGGGGAAAAAGAAAATTCCAAATTTTTTGAGGGCAGCAGGTTGCAGGTGTCTAACGAGCACAGTTACTTTATGTGGAAATTGAGAATAAAAAAGGAAATTTGACTATTTTTATTGTGAGTGTTACCCTTGACAATTGGATTCTGGAGGGTGGCAGACTCCACCTGTCTAGTGAGGTCAGGTCAGCATGGGGTAGCAAGTTACAGATTTTAGGTGCAGCCCTAACGGTTGAACCCCTTGGCAAGAAAGCCACATTCCTTCCATTATGTCGATCTGGTTGAAAGAGTTATGCCAAATGAGGGGGAGGGGAAGGGGGGTTGTATGGGTAGATGATAGGCTTGTTTTTCATTTTCACTTTTGGCTGAAGAGAATCTTATGATATCTTGGGCCACAATGCCCAAAATTATGGATAAAGTTAGTGGATGCAATGTGAATTGGGTTTGACATGTTTGTCATATGTAGTTGTGTGTATCTACCATTTTAATTTCAGACACACCTTTATGGAGGGTTTTGCATTTTTTATACTAGTTTGAGGTAGAATAAGGGTAAAAGGCATTTGTAAAAGAATAATTTTTGCAATGGTGCATAACCAATTTATGTATGGCCAAGCTGTGCGTAGATGATATAGGCTTGTTTTTTATTTTCACTTTTGGCTGAAGAGAATCTTATGATATCTTGGGCCACAATGCCCAAAATTATGGATAAAGTTAGTGGATGCTATGTGAACCGGGTTTGACATGTTTGTCATATGTAGTTGTGTGTATTTACCATACGAATTCGACACACACCTTTATGGGGGTTTTGCATTTTTTATATTAGTTTGAGGTAGAATAAGGGTAAAAGGCATTTGTAAAAGACTAATTTCGCAATGGTCATAACCAGTGTATGAATGGCAAGGCTGTGTGTACATTTGGTTGTAAAGTGTTTGAAGTATTCCCTGTGAAGTTTTGACTCCTTTAAAAGATTTGGGAGAGTATGGTCACATTGGGGTTTAGGTTGTTAAGCGTAGAGCTGTATTAGTCATGTGTAATCCTCTACTTCCAATGTTTTGAGCATCATGGTGACTTATCTGACTTTACATTGGTATAGTTTTTAAATTTGTTTAAACATTTGTTTTATCTTCAAAAAACTCAAGATGAAAATGTCAAAAATGCAATCACTTTTGAAATTTGGCTGCATAAGGCTTTGGAAATTGCCCTTCTAGGGGGTAAACAAAATTATTCTGTGGGTTATATCCAGA
>Ga0209611_10012443_pt1 | contig 11964 bp, 11 predicted proteins | sample S1TSphgellanicum_3_FD_187693 | JGI IMG/M metagenome (GOLD analysis project Ga0209611, IMG submission 187693) | Host-associated microbial communities from peat moss isolated from Minnesota, USA - S1T2_Fc - Sphagnum magellanicum MG (SPAdes) (version 2) | ecosystem: Host-associated > Plants > Peat...
ACCAATTCCTCCTTGATGTCCCTTAAGTTTCCCATGTATTGAATGAACATGTGCATTGATCACAAGTTTTTCCATCATTCTTGTGTTCTTCATGTAAGAGTCACCTATTATATTGGAGATTATTTGTGAATTTTTACAAGTGAAAAAAATCATAAACTAATATATTTATTGTAAAATAAATTGTATGCCAAATTTAAAAATCAAAATAAAAAATCAATGCAAATGGATATACTATGGTTATATGTTTGGTGTTCTTTTTTTTAAGTATACTAACTTAGGAAAGATTACATGAAAAATCACTTAGTGAAACCTTTAAAACTTAACCAATCACAATAAACAAGTGTGAATGCATTAAAATCCTAGAGGATTTTGTTTGAAAACATTTTCACATCAAGATACATATATTGGATGTAACCTTCCCATGTAGTATGGTACTTGTAAATCACATGTTTACCATGAAATATGGTTAAACTTGCTTCTAATGGAACCCTTAACTATCCCAAATCCATATGAGCAATTCAAGTCTTTGATCAAAAGCTTTAGAATATTTTGATCTTGCATAGAATCCACATTGTTTGTAAAATTATAATACATATATTTGTTGTACACAGAGCTTTGAGAACAAATGCATATGTAATTGTTTCTTAAACATTAATGAAATCACCAACATGCACATTTGCACATTGCAATAAACAAGCATTGGACTTCATCTTTCCCTCAAATGAACACCATGTACTAACCATCTCACATATCTCAATTTTAGGTTTGGACATCCACCACTTGGTGATGGAAAATTTCAATCGAACAAATTCAAAGTTGTGATTAAAATATCTATGACATGATTCAATAACCATTTGAAGGTTTGGAGATTCCAAGATAATTCAATTCAATTGCTTTCATACCCATGTATTTCAAGTACATCAACATTCATACATCTTGATAATATGAAACAACACTACTATTTCATGGTTGTTTCACTAGCCAAGTTCCATAGGTAAGTTTTTGTGCCAATATTGAATCCAACAATTTCAATGTGTTCAACAATATGTCATTTGCAAAGTATGATAATCACCATAATTATTCATGGATGTACAAAATATGTTGGAATGCAATTTATAAAATGACACAATCCAACAAGGGAATGTCAATTGATGGTGGTAACATGCAACACAAAAGAATAGCAAACAAAGAACATCGAGAGAAGATACCTAATGCTCATCATATGAACAAGGAACTGTTCAAAGGAATCCAACAAACAATTATGAGGCACACTACTTCAATGAAAAGAAAATTTATGATCAATGTTTGTACAACATGTTGAAAGTTACAAAAAGGTATTGCATATTTTCAATCTTGCAAAATTGGTGATGAAGCAATTGACATATGATTGCACCCCAATACTACTAAAGAAATTGCTTGACATTAATACAAAGCAAACACCATGTAAGAAAACATGGGATGTGCTTGAGAGCACACGATTGAAAGATTTCAAATGTCCGAGGTGGAGAGCACAACTAAAACTTGTGAAAGCACCACCATCCATCCGAGTATGGCTACCCAACTTGTCACCTCACATCTTTAAACAATACAAGGAAATATTTGAAACTAGACCAAATCTTATAAGACCATGGAATTCACAATTGCAACATGTTTACGGAGCCATCACACATCAATTTTCTAGCATTTATTCAGTTGAAGGAAAACATGGAGCAAGGTTAATTGTATACCAAGATCGTGATGACAAAACATTGACGACATTTTGGCCATTGTTTTATTTTAGCCAAGGCCATGATCAACATGTTTTTTATGCATTGAAATTGGATTACTTGGAGACAAGGTGGGCAACAATTGACCCGAGCTATGCTGCTCAACGACACAAACCATCAACCAAACAACATCAACCAATTATTGACTCATGTATGTGTCAAAATTTTCAAGCTTCCAAATGTTGTTGTCATGTTGGACAACCTCATCATTGCCATCTTCATCAAGCATGCAAATGTAATTGCCATTGTCAAAAATCACATAGCGATCGTCAATCTCCATATCATGCTATGTGCACGAGTCATAATCATGCACATGAAGTTGAATGTGGGTTAGAATGTCGAAAGAAAAAATTACAAAAATGTGTTGAATGGGTTGAATGACACATTGAAATAAAATGTCCAAATTGTGCAATTGCTTGATTTTTATAGATTTTTCCAATTCATGCGTATTAATCCTAATGTATATTACATGACAAAATGTTGATGTGCAAAATGTGAAACATGATTGTGCATATAAATTGTCCATATACATCTATTGTAGAATTTTCATTGTAAATAAACTTTAAATTTATATCCAATGCAACACTATTTTAAGTATTTGGTTTTGCAATAATTTTCCTCCAACACATGTCTATAGATTATATTTCATTGAATTAATAAAAATACTCAATGACTTTTAACATTATAAAGAAAAATCAAATCCATTTGCACACAACTCCCAAAACAATTGTAATTGATGCATGACACAATAATTGCTCGCCTGCATGTATAAATAATAATACTCATCATGAGTTAGTAATTTTTTTCTTCAATTTTGTGAAATTGTCCATGATTCTAGACTATTGGGCACTAATAATTCATTTCCACTATTTGAATTCCTTTTAGAATTTTTTTTTAATTTTTTAAAAAATTTGGATCTTGTTTTTTGTTTTGCATCCATTGAATGTTTTTGTCTATTTGTATCTCATTTTGAATTTCTTTAATGAATCAGACTTTCATTATTGGCATTTTGCTTAGCAAAATTAAGAATGTAAAAAAATATTAATGAAATAAAATAACATCTAGTGAAGTTTATAAAATATTATTTTTTGAAAAGAAAAAATTATTATGTTGACAAAAAAATAATTTAATCATCATCACTAATAATGCGAAGCAATGTAGAGCCCAAATATTTATATAAGAAGTTTTAGAGTTATATTTTCTTCTTTTTTTTCTTGCTTGTAAATAAATTATAAGATTTGAAATCATTTCTCAAAAATATTTAAATTGAGTTCAAGTGTAAGTATAAAGAGGTTCTTAATAGTTTTTTTTAAATATTTATATACGTATAAAATACATGTAGGTATACAGTATATACTATAGGTTATTTCAACGTGAAGCCAATAGCCCAAAATGGCTGCCGCTAAATTTTGTAGCCCGCCTCCAATTTAGCTGCCGCTAAAACCTTGGCTTTCTTACGCTTGGATATCTGAAGCTTCAAATCCACTCTCTCCCTTACGGCAGGCAGCTGTTAGGCTAGTGTCCATCTCTCGCGCAGCGAACTTTGTTTGCAGCACCTTCTTCGCCTGAAATCCAACGGAACAATGCGGCAGACGAAGTACAATGCGTGTGTCGCTGCTCATGCTGTAAGCTCGTTTTTTTTTCCTTTGGTTTTCCCATACTTTTCTTTGTCATTTGACGTCGTAACTTTGTGCGGGATGATAATATTATGCGTCAAGCACGGGTTCTCAGCATTCTCTCTCTCTCTCTCTCTCTCTCTCTCTGTCTGTGTGTCTGGACTTGCCTGAAATTTCGTGCAATATTATAAAAAAATTCTTGAATTTGGGGGAAATTTCGTGATGGATCTAAACAATTGAATGTCACATTTGTAGATCAGAATTTTCTGTTTATCGGCCTGAAATTTCTGCAATCCGTGGCGGTGTGAGTACTAATGAGAAGTTTTCTCTCGATTCATGATGTATTACACTGCTCTCTCCTTACTCTCACCAAATCGGCGAGTCTCCTTGTGATATTCCTGTGTAGATAAACAACTTGTCGCTTTGAGAAAGGTTCTCTCTTTGAGAATTCATGTTTTATACTGAGCAGGTCCAAGTCATCGTCGTGTCAATCTCTTCAGTCTTCACTTTTGATGTTTGATGACAATTTCGCGAACTGCACGAGTGCATATTTTGAAGGCGCAAAGAGAGAGCCGGGGAACGGCTTCAAGATCACTTTTCAATTTCTGCAGAATGTTTTTCCCTGGTTGAAGATGCCTTACAGCTGATTGATTTTCATGTTTATTGCTTAGAAGGTGGTCGCATAGCCTCTCTTGGTAAGCAGGTAAACCGTGTTTTGAAGTGGAAAGCCCTGAACTGATTCATCGTTCTGACGTTGTTTGCGACTGCAGCTGATAGCAGACGCCTTGCACAGATGCATGACCTTCTCTGCTGAAACTCGCATCACTATTACTTGCCGCGAAGTTCCGGAATCGTGTTCCTCCCCTGCAGCTTTCCGATTTTCAGGTAAGAGGCTGGTGATCAATACAGAAACGCAAGCTTCTGACGGTGAAATTATTTCCTGCGTACAAATCGACTTGTTGAAGAGCTTTCCTCTCCTTTACTTTTGTTACATGTTCTCCAGAACCTGCAGACTTCTGATAAACAAACTTGCTATGTCGATTCGCCATGCACTAAATATGCAAGATCTGTTGCTGGAAATCAAACAAGCTTCGAGGAGTGGGGCTCTTGTGCACTAATCCTGATGCCTTTCAGTTTCAGCAGTATTTCAATAATCTGTTCTCAAGGGCTCAAATTGCTGTGTGTTTACGTGTGCACTGTGCAGTTGCTGACACAGGACCTGGAATTCAAGCGGATAGGTTCCAAGACTATTTCCCACAGTACAGAAAGCCATGTTTCTCGGCACTGCATCCTAGTGCAGAACAGTGGAGCAGTGAAGTGACCTGGGGTGAGAATTGATCTCTTTGTCCCGCTCACTTCTGAAATCTGAATCTTAGCATGGCATGTTGGAAGATAGCATTCACTTCAACGGAGTTTATAAACCGGAGAAGGTTGAAAGACGCAACTGTCGGAGGACTCGAATCACATTTGCTTGTGATACAGGTGGAGTGCTAACGCTCCGAACAACAGGTGCGACCTTCGATCATTGGAGCCTTCAGTCTTATCCCTGTGTTGTTTTTTCGTTCAAAGCCCTCTTGTAGCAGCAAACGCCCCGCCTCTCGCAACTCCGTTCGACGCTTTCTCAGTCTAACAACTTTCTGCTTATCTTAGCGTATTTTACGAACTTCACCAGGTAACCGCATGTGTTCAGCAATCTATTTTAGAGTAGCTTAGAGTAGCTCTAATCTGCATTTTTTCTCATTTGCTATCAAATCCACGTACTTGATAGATGCTGAGGAGCACGAGCTTCGTCATTACCAGATGAGGATGCAGCCAAATTATCAAATCCAGATTTTGCAACTTCCTCCTCCTTTTGCTAAACGGGATAAGCACTCTAGGTTACGTTCTTTGCCCTTCAACATTTATGTCTTTCATGGCCAGTAGAGCACGTCGACTGCTCATCCCGGAATTCTCCGTAGACTGTAGAGAGAGCTTTCTGTTGAAGGTCACTGAGGACCATTTTGGATGCTCGGATTTCAGTGGAACAGAGGCAACATTTGTCATTGAGGGCAACGTTGAAGAGTTCGTGCACCATGTCCGATCTCTGTGTCAAAAGGTACCACAACATCGAGTATTCACAGGCTTTTAGGCCAATTCCTTCCAATTTCCGTCTGGAGTCACGAACAGCATACAGCATTGCCATTCCAGCTGTGCTACTGGAGAAGTCCCAGAGCCTTTCTTAGCATCTTTGCAGAACCACATCGTACTCAGGTCTAATTGAAAGCTGCTGCATGCCTTTATTCTCAAGGTTTTTTAAGATCATTATTTTCTGCTGCATTCTGCAACTCTTTTGACTTTAATAGCATTACCGTTTCCTGTCTACAGACAATGATGCTGAAGTTACGGGTATGTTTCCAACATTTTCCTACCATTGAGGCCAAGCTCTCTCAATATATGAAGCTGCTTTGGCTCCTGCCATTTCAATTTGTCTTAAAATTTATCAGATATGACATTCAAGCAGGGTAAGAATTTCATGCATGTTGTTGAGCAGGGTATGATGGAATTTTGGTGCAGAATGTCTCCATTGATTTCCATTTGGGAGACTTTGATGATCCACATGCCCAACACACACAAGGTCTTTATCTATGTGATGGAGGCAGAAGCTTGTCTGAGAAGATATCATCACTGGCGTTACTGAGTGTTGGAGCTGTAGACTACCTGAGCAAATATGGATTTGGATTTCAGGAGGGATCACTGGATGACATACATTTACGGTAACTGCAAGCTTCATGCACTTTTTACATGCTATTGGAAAATGCTTCTAATACTGAACCTTGGGATTATGCAGCAAGGTCAGATAGGTTTAGCAGCCAGTGAGTAAAGCATCTCTGCAGTAATGCAGTTGTTTTGGATGCATCTTTGAAGAGTGTCAGCTAATTTGAAATATAATGCATGATTTTCATTGAAAGAAGTTGATCGATTGGTAGAGAGATACATTTTCAGAGAATGAGGCAGTTTTGGCTGTGGAGGTCCAATGCAATGACGAATTGACTCAATGTTATGGTTTTTGCAAGTCCTTGCTCCTTGGAACTTGGTCGTTGCCATTCTTCAGTTGTAGGTAGTTTACATGTGCAGAAGATGCTAAACCTAAGTGTATACAGGGAGTTGGTGCGCATTGGAAAAGGTCAGGTTGGCACAAGTGAAACAGAATGGATTCTTGATGCATGCGTTCTGGTGATTGAGAAGGAGCCAGCACTTTTGTATGGTCAACAGTGCTCACAACATGCCATGGTAAGCAACAGGAACACTAGTCTCAGATAGTCATCTTTTAGCTCTTGATGTCTGACTCTTGAGTCTTGTAAGCTCTGGGATTGGGACTTCAGGATTCCTTCCTTGAATGTTGTAAGTCAGTTGTGTAACTGCATGTAAGCCCTTTCTTGCATATTGGTGGACATATGATGTTCAAGGCTTCCTAGCAGGCTGCTCTCAAGACAGTCAGTCTACATTGGTGGGGATTTGATATTTCTCAAGATGTTTGATGGTCAGAATTCCCCCAATGAATCTCATTTCATGGCAGCTGTACCTATGTAACTGTGTGAGTCCTCTGTGATATAGCTGGCCTTCTTCAACTTCTGCCAAACTTCTCACAGTGAAGGCTGCATTGGAGATCATGTTGCTGAAATCGATGACCAAATGCTCTTTTCTGCAGGTTACTTACTTTCAAGATGGCTCTTACAACCCAGTCTCCCAGTGCATTCTCCGGTCCCTCACCAAGGTGGACTGGTCCAGATATGGCCTTACAGTGAAGGAAGTACAGAGTGCTGACTGTATAGGTGGAGTCCTCCAGTTTCAAGAGCAAGCCAGTTTTTCATCCATGCACATCATCTTGCACACATACCACCTATATATCCAACAACTTGTAAATTCAGTTGTGCATTGCATGCTTTTTGCCTGAGAATCAGTGGGTTGTCAGCACGTTAGTCACTCTAGTCAAACTGCTGATGTTCATGGGACATGTTGAACTTGCCAGTTTTGTCCATTCATCGTTGGCTTTTACAGAATGCCAAAGACAAGAGACTGGAAACTAACATTGTTAGGCTGACAACAACAAAAGGAGAATGTGGTTCAAACAAGCTACTTTTGCTGCTTGCAGCCAGATAATAACAGATTCATAAAAAGAGTATTGTGGTATCTTAATTCCTGGGTACCTGTTTGCCGGAGAACATTTGTGCCAGGTGAAGCTACTATGGTGAAAGCTGCTGTGGAGAAGAGTATGAATGAACTCAAAACCAGCTTTCCACACTTATTTTTCAGCCAGCATGCAACTCAGGTATGGACATGACAAACCCATGATAAATGAAGTGTGTTCCGGTCTTTCTTTCTTTCTTTCTTTCTGTTTTGGGGGTTTTGTGTCAACCAACCATCCACCTCACCCTGGGGACCACTTCTTTAGCAATAACTTTGTTGCAAGGAGTTTGTTTCAGAACTGAAAAACGTCAACCTGATGTACATCAAGATTCCTGTTTATGATTCAGGGTTTGAAAGTGTTTTGTAGCACTATTCTTTGAAATCTCAGATGGTTCTTTTTTCAAACCCAATATTCTCCGTCCTCATCTGCCATCTTAATTTTTTTAATATTTCGACTGATTCTTAAACTGGACTTCCTGCACTAGAAACATTTGTTGGTTTAGGATATCTGTTTGCTGTTCTATAACAAACTGCTCCTCTAGTCTGAATGTTTGGGTGGATTCTCATTTGGCTGCAGATGCGAAGAGTTGTTCCCCACATCTCTAGGTGCATCGCAGGCTTGATCACATCCTCAACAGAGACCAGATTTCAAAAGGAATGTGCAGACATCATGAGCATACGTTTTTCTGACCTTGATCAAATGGAGGCCTGTATTTGTAAGCAGATGTTCAATATCATTGAGCAGCTGGATGGAAACCCAAGAAAGAGAAGCTTTCTCAAGTTTGATAGAGGTGGTGAATCCAGTGCTGTAGAAAATACCATGGATGAGACAACGGACTCAACAGAGTCTGTTGATACTGATCCTGAGGACACCTCTGAAGAGCCCAGAAACATCTGCAGCTTCTTGTGAACAACTAATTCAAAACATCAGGAGAAGGTAAATCTACTGTTTGAATGTGTTCTGCAAGACACATAAGGGGCAGGGAGGTTTCACATGGGGGGATTTTGTTTCTTGTGAAAAGTTGAAATATCAAATCCATGCTGTGTAAATTCTCTTAGTGATGAACTTTAGGAATGAAGATCTTGTGCTACATAGTACATTTGTACATAACATCTACCGTCACCTAAAACAACAGTGCTATAATTGCATCTCTGAATGAACCCCAAACAGGTATGTGTTTGTCCATAATGCATAGCGCTTGTCAAAAATTAATGTACATTAGTTATGTCATCTGTGATTGGAGCATATACATATTGCTACATGCAGTCTATTTCCTGCAGGAATTGACAATCTTTGAATGCTACTGTACAGGTTTCCAAGAGTAGCCCTTGAATTGAAGAACAATCGCATCAACGATTGTCCGCAAAGTACATGGCCTATGAGAATTTGTGATGGCTACCTAATGTCACTTGACAACACTCCAGGCACCAGTGACAGAAGATCAAGCATTGATGACCAAAATCCCTTTGGAACAGAGAATGTCAGGAACCCAAAAAAAGAGCATGAATCAGACGATGAGGTAAAAGTACTAGTCTACAAGTATAGGTCATCATTTGTACAGCACAATGAGCTTGCCTTTAACACCAAGTATCATGGCATTCCTGTCCATCTCTGGGAAAGGAGATATTAGCTCAAGCTCAAAGCAGCAAAGGAGAACACTCCAGATTGTTTTGACCTGTGTTTCATGAGCAAAAAAAATTTGATCTCCTCTGTAAGTCAATACTCTCCTCCTGAAGCCAAATTCTTAATGAGTCTTTCTTGTGACTTGAAACTTATCTGTTTTAAAAGCCAACTGACCTGCATGTATGTAAATGTCTGCCCACAACATCCCATGCCTGCCACCAAGAAAGGCAAGGTAAGAGAATGGATCTGCCTTGTTGTCCTCTTCCCTTCCAGGAGCAAATATATCAGGGTTAAAACTGTCAGGGTCTTTGTAGACAGAGGACATGCAGTTGGCAAATGGTGGTGATGTTGCTACAATGTGGCGTTTTGGGATTGTGTACTTCTTGCCCTCTTGTGTGGTGACAGGATAATCTGCGTGGCAGTACTGGAGAAGAAAGAGGAATGGAGTGCACAGTTGCAAAGTCTCCTTTATCAATCAATGGAGCACATCATAATCAAGCTTGTCACCATGTTGCTGCACCACTGCTTTTTGCTCTTCTAACACCCGGGCCAGGTATTGCTTACAACTGCAGACAACCAGACAATAATTTCAATGCTATTCTTTTTGGGCATTAATGTTCTCATTGCTTGTAGAACAGTCTGTTTGCTTGGTGCAAACCTAAGCTGATTTCATTGAATGCATATGGAAAGGCTGAGCTGAAACACAGTTTAACAGAATTTTTCCCTAAACAACAACAACACTCGTGAGAACTTAGTGAGTTGTGGATAAAACTGCACACCCCAAACCCAAGGTTACTTTACAGATTTCTCTTTTATCATCGCTCTGTTTGTTTACATTTAACATGATGTTAGGTAGAAGCTTAAGAATTGCCTCACAGTGGAAGAAGGTGGGAATCCAAATGCCAAATGATATTTTAGTATTTACCTCCTTCTGGCTCATATCAGCTTCTTCAGCTTTGAAAAATTGTGAACAAACTTCAGGAAGCTGAAGAGAAACGTAACATTATGAGTCAGAACCTTGACAGTAAAAGCGCTACCGAGGCACTTGTACTCCTCCACCAGCATGGTAGGATCCCCTGTATAAACTTCAAAATCCCTCTGATGATTCGTCTTGTCACCACAATGGGGAAGTAGCGACTTGGGTAGTCTTTGGGACAAAAGAAGCCAACCAAACCAGAATGGCAACCAGCAAAGAACCCACAAGAAGCAGTGGCTTCTGAATGACAAAGCAGATCTTCAATACTAATATTCCCACTGGACTCACACATACCTACAACCATTTGCTCTCTCAGTCGGTTTCCTCACTGAAATTTACTGTCTACAATCCCTTGTTCTAATGTCAAAGCAAAAGTCTAAGAACCGGCACTCAATACGCAAGTATGTAAATTGCAATGTATATAAATGATTTTAGAGCTTGCACTTGTGTCAAAGACAATGGCACTACAAGAGCATGGCAAACATATATATATATATAACTTGCAAATGCTACCAAAAAACACGTTTAGTTAGTGCCCATGAAAAAAAATTTAAGCACTCACACTAGTTTGATTGCTTGCAAAAAAACACAAAATGAACTCGAGACTGATTTAATCCTTGTAGAAACACATGTAAGCACTCAAATTAATTTACTCCAAGTCAGTCAAGTATGTCCTACATGGCTCTTTATTTCTGCCTCAAAAATGCTGTTAATGAAACATGGAAGCATTTTTTTGTGTATGCACAATTGAGCTGTGAGCTTCAGGATTAATCTCAGCTACAACTCTCGAGTGCCAACATCCAGCTGCAGTGGCCTCACAACAATTGCTATCTGAAGAAAGTTCCTTAGGAGCACATGACTCCCAAATCACCTCCCAGAAGATACTCCCAAAGACCAATATTGAATTCAAGGCTCACAACTCAATTTGCACATACATTCACTATTACACAAACATGCAACCCTAATCTAATTTCACTTCCAATCCAAAGACTCTACAGCATTCTTCCCTGGACTGTTCAAGTACCTGAAAAGACAATACTGCTGCCTCAGGTGTATACACTTCGCAATTGTTTCCTCAATTCAACTTAAAGAATCCCTACAAACACCCCTGCAAAGAATTACTGCAAACACCTGTGCATTTACTTACATCCCAAGTACACATCAAATTGAACTCTCTCTCTCTCTCTCTCTCTCTCTCTGTGTGCAGTGCCTGGCAAATGCAACAGCTGAAAGAAGAGGACAATGACAGAAGAGGTATATACTATATACACACAAAGCTGCTGGTGAGTAAACCCTCAACCTCCCACATGTGCATTTAATCCTGACTTCTTGCTGCTCACCATTTGGAAGAAGCAGGGAATCAAAGCTTTACCAGTACCCAAACTAGGCATGGAAGAACCACCTCCTCGCCCATTGCACAACCTGATGCAAAGAAGTCCCTGCTTTAAGGAGCATCTCAAAAACTGAAAGAAAAAACTTCCAAATGGAACTGGTCCATCCAGCACCTATGTCAGTTACATGGAGCTATTTCGGACGAGTGGCTAGAGAGGGCAGAGAGATGATTACAGGAGTAAACCCTAACCCTAAACGGATTTCCCTGACGATGACCGAAATTCTGATGGGTAGAGAGAGCTTCTCCTCTGCTGCTCGTCCTGCTGCTGCTGCAGCTGCTCCAAATGGGTGTCCGCCAAAAGACCCAAGAGCTCTAGTCGCCCATTCTGTGGGTCCCCCGAAACCCTAAACCCTCTTCAATCTTGTGACAGCAGGATCAAATTTCTTTTCCTTGTTCAAGGACCAACTTCTTGCTTGATTATT
>Ga0209611_10012444_pt1 | contig 11964 bp, 8 predicted proteins | sample S1TSphgellanicum_3_FD_187693 | JGI IMG/M metagenome (GOLD analysis project Ga0209611, IMG submission 187693) | Host-associated microbial communities from peat moss isolated from Minnesota, USA - S1T2_Fc - Sphagnum magellanicum MG (SPAdes) (version 2) | ecosystem: Host-associated > Plants > Peat...
AGTGGATTCTATGACAATGCTCTTTCTTCTTTACACACATTTCAAATGTGTCATCAGGAGACCAACTACATAGTAATGTGCCTAATAGATCTCATGGAGGAAATTCAGGAGTGTTGCTGCACTAACCGTTGTTGCAGCACGTTTCTGCATCTCCAGCGGTGTCTCTGCAATCGTTAAACTGTCTCTCCCTGCTCTTTTCTTTCATTTTGCAAGGCATTAGGTTTTGTCATTTCAATTGTCTCACACATTGACTCATTAACACCAAAGGGAGTCCATTTGTGTTGTCTAATTTCAGCATTTTCTGAACATGGTAACTGAGCTTGCAGGTGGGAGCTCTTCAATTGTGCATTGGCGGGTTTACAGACAGTGAGCTTCTGTTCTTGAGTTCACTGTTTGTGTTGTGAGGTATGCTTGATTGCACTTTGCCAGAAAGACTTTGTGACATTGCCATAATTTGAGCATTTTTTGTGGCGCCTTGTATTGGTTTCACCATAGTTCTTATCCATCGATCAACAATAGTTTCAGCCATGATTGTGACCAAACAAAAAACATCTAGGAAGTATGGTGAGCCAAATGAAACTTGCGAGGTGCAGGACGCAGTATCACTACGGACATGTTCCTTCTGAACTGGAGATCGAGATTGCTGGGAGTCGAGGTGATCATTATTGCAGGGGAGTGCGCGTAGAATGTCATAACTTCTGTGTTGAGTAATGTCCATTGGGCGGCTCCCAACAAGGTTGCCATGGATTTTAGCGGTCGCCGTTGGACGACCGCTATATACCTTCGTGTCCGGACGGCGGCTTTTGCCAAGTGCTCTGCCTTGGTGGGCGACGCGTGCGTGACACTCGACACTCCTGCATACATGTGCTGACAACTGGCTGCTGCATTGCGACGCTGGTCGTTTGGCCGCGCGGCTTTGCAAAGTTTCGAGTCTTGATGGCAATCGGAAGCCACGAGAGTTAGCATTTTCATTTTTGCATTTAGAGCGGCACATGAGATGCGTTATGCTTTTAGTACGCGATTGCCCTTTCTTGACAATAATTCATTAGAAGAGAGCTTTGTTCTTCTGCCCCAATTGAGTTAGTAACGAACTTCTGCTTTTTTGTTTTCTGCGATTTTTTTTTTGGGCGGTTTCTTCTTTCGCGGGAGGTCTCGGCGTCGTTTTCTACAGAGGTAATATGTCTCCTCTTGTATTTCATGTCTCTATTGTTGTGGTTGTTCTTAAATTGTTGTTGCAAGGCGCTGCATGTATCAAGCGACGAATGAGATTGTTGTGGTTGAGATAGTTTTCATTTTTTGGAAGCAGGATTGGAAGTCTAGGAGTTCTCTTTTGAAGCGATTTGTTTTACAGAAAGCATATTAAGGTTTTCTTTTCAAGTTCGCTGTGAAGTAGGGATTTAATTTATCTCGTTGGACGTTATAAACAGTTGTTGAGCGCGAGAGATGGCGACGATGAGATCGGCACCATCTTTGTTGCTGAAGTTTCTTCAGCGAAGTACAGCTTTTCAGGTTAAATTTTGTTGTTGTTCTTGGCCGAGTACCAGCAAATTCTGGTTGAAAAATCTTGGCGCGCTCAAAATCCGTTGGATGTTTCTTTAGACAGTTTGTACATCTAGGATGCCGCTGCTCATACGTTTACTACTTGTGGATTCAGTCTTCTTTGCAGATTGGCATCTGACATTTCAGAATTTCTAGAGCAACCTGAATTTCAGATGATTTGTTCTGAGCGCGATGGTTGAGATAATGGTGATGGCAGGTGGCAAGGTACCAGCAGCCTCATCAGCCTTTTCCAAGGGGCCAGATCGCAATTACTACTCCTCTCTTTGCATCACCTCCATCACAGGGACTTTTGAGGCGTTTCTTCGCGGCTGATGGCTGGCAGGTCTGGTTCCTTGTCACCGCATTTTACCCTTGCTAAACCACATACTTGATCGGCCCACTTTCCACAGAGTACCCTGTTTTCCTGCATTCCTTTTTTTTAGAGTCCGTTTCTCTAATTACGATAATACCCTCCAAAGTCCTGCAAATTCTGAGAGTAAGGACATGAGCATAGCTGTTTCATTGAGAAACTAACAATGTGTCTCGGTTTCTTTCTCTACAATTGCAGTCCAGCGCACAAGATCCGGAGCATGTCAAGGAATATGAGAAGGCTAAAATGGTCGACGAAGGTGGTGCCGATCATAGCTCCTTTGAAGAAGCTCGCGAGGTAGTGAGAAAAAGTAGAACTGCTCCTCCACAGGATAGTTCTCAGCAAGCTGTAGAGAATCGGAGTGAGACAACAGAAGCGACTGGGGATTTGAAGAAGACGGCAAAGCAGACTACGAGTGAGGTAGCTGAGAGCGCAAAAGGTACTTCACGCAAGGTTGAAGAAACAGTCACAGGCAAAACTCAGGAGGTGAAAGAGGATGGTGAAAGTATAGTGGAAAACGTGAAGGAAACGGTGCAAGGCTTGAAGGATGTTGGAGTTGAAGCTGCAAAAGCAATCAAAAGAGACACCAAAAAGGTAGCTGAGAAAGTAGGGATCAAGAGTCCAAATTGAGAAGGGTTGCATACATTTTTGAATGCACATATTTTGCAAGACAAAGTATGGTACAAAAGTTTCTGCCTTCAATTTTTCAATGATGGGAGCTGTCTGGACTCTGAAGGCATCCCAGATTACTCTCTGACCAGAGAATTACTTTAAGGTATTATTGTATGATTGACCATTACATTCCCTGAGGAACTTGACACTCTTCTCCTTGCAGAAAGGGTTTGGGAGATTTTGGACATCTAGTAACATTACTGATATACTGCCTTACAATTGTCATTGGGAGGTGTGTACATAAAATGCTTGCAGTTCACTAATAATTACCCAAAATTGTCCTTGAGACATGTATATGGCCTGCATTGCAGTTCACAAATGGAATGGTCATGGTTTTCTGACTGCAAGATTAAATCCTGTGAGAAGAGGAATAATCTCCTTGCCTGATTTTGAAATGGGGGAAACATGTCAGAGATTAGTTGTAGTTGCAACAAGTGGCTATTGTCATGATGGTGCAAATTTCAGATGCATCTATAGAAGCTGCTTTGGCAATAGCCAGATGGTCAGAGCTGGATATCTTATGTAGAGAACTTCAGTGTTGCAAGAACTGTGTATCTTAACTCATTCTTGTAAAGATGAAATGCATACTATGTCTATTATGTGGGAGTGATTTACAGTAGACCAATGATTATATGAAAAGGAGTATTCAGATATGCATCTTGGACGCATGGAAATAAATCAAAAGTTGGGAATGAGATGTCACTACATGAAATATTTCATTTCATAATATACTCTTTGTTGATCAGTTAGTACCTCTCACATGTACAAAAAAAAAATGAAAGAACAAAGTCACTCTCCCCACCACAGGTGCTTTTCAAGGAAATCCTAAGCGGTATATTGGTTTTTATTATTTAGAATCATTTAAAACTTCTAGACCTGCACAGATGGGAAGGAGCTGTGTCTTTGCAGCTGAAGATCCACTGTGCCTGTACCTAAGCATCACATTCAGAGCTGAAGCTATGATGACAGGCACAGATCAGCTGTGGCTTTTCAGGTGGCAACTACTGCTTGCAGCACATGCTTAAATGCAATCACCACCATCTCATGAATGCATAGGGACTCAACATGGGACAGTTTCTTTGCCAGCTCTGCCTGTGAAATGTCAGAGGACTCAAAGATTTAGCAACCCAGCAAAATATTTTGAGAAATGGATGGGCATCAACTCAGATAATTTCACCACAAAAGGTCTAGAGTTTGTCACCACACAGCTCAAAGAGCACATTAATAAGCCCTGAGTGTGCATGAAGTCTGTAAGGGTGTGGCCATCAATGGGTGTCAGTGGACCCAAAATCGGCTACCTGGTAACACATATCACCCCATTGTCAACTACTCAGTATAACACTCAGTTTCAGACAAAACAGGCTCAATAAGAAAATCTATTGTGAAACATCCACCTTCTCTAATATTGTCAGACCACTCTCTGCTTCATCACTTTTGATCTCAAGATTGACAGCAGCTTAGTTGACCAACCAGCTTGAGCAAAGGGATATCATCATAGTGGCACTGTGCACCTTCCACAAGCTCTTCCGTAGACTGTTCAACACCAGAACATCACCCAAGATTACACATGTTGAGGTCCATCACAAAAAGAAACTAAAGAACACTCCAACAATGTGGCACACAAGCAGTTAGGTTTTGAGTAACATGGGAATTGGCATGTTGGGAGTGCAGACCTGTGGCAGTTTCTTCGAGGCAAGCAAATTCATCTGGAGAAGTTGTGCCATCAAATGCACATGTGCTCCTGGCTTCTTCTGTCCCTTCTCATCATCCTCAACGAAGTTTTCTGTAGTCTGATCTCCTTCATTTTTGGTCTTTTGGTTGATATAACTATCTGCAAGCAGTGAGAGAGGATGTTAGAAGTGCACAAAGTAGAGCTTTGACAAATTCAGTAAGGAAACCAAAGCCAAAATGACACACTGCTGACTGGAAGAGACAATAGAGAGAGGTATGTATATGTTCCCACCTTCTTCCTTGGAAATATCCTGTTTCGTATTGAGATCAGGCACCAATGAGGTGCTTTAGAGGTTTTTTCACTCCCAGCTGAAGGACCATTAACCCCTTCCTTTTCTTTAGCTTCAGCTGTGTCCTTCTGAGTTGCTGCCTGAGTCTGCAATTGTTGCACTCAACAAGTGCCAAGCTCCCACTGGAAGCAGTCACAGCTACTGCTCTTACTCTCTTGTTGCACAAGTGCAAGGCTCTCTTCCAACATGTAATTCACCAAGGCACCTGCATTCTGTAGCTCCTCTGGGTGGACAGCTCGACCTGACAGCCTGTGTAGGAGGGTGCAGAGGCTGAACACAACAATCAAATTATCAGGAAACTTGAGGATTCAATAATTGACATAACTGGAAATTGTTTAGTTCCATTAGTGTCATGAGGGTTTTGTGATCATGGCCCAATGTATGTGTGAGAGAGAGAGAGGAAGCACCTGTTCAAGTTCAAAGCATTTGCTCCACCTTCTGGGTGCTCTTCTACAGCTAGATCAGTGGGGAGCACTCTTCCACTGCAATAGGGGGTAGCACCCATGTGTTTCCTCCAAATCCATAGGGTAGATTTCCAAACTGCAAAACATAGTAAGGCTTCCTGAACTTGCAAAGGGCAATAGAGCATTCGACACATTGCATATCATCTGTCTACATACTGGGGACTCCCCATTTCAATGGAATGGACCACCATATCTTATTACACTGCACAAAGGCTTTCATCAAATCATCATATGTCATATGCTTCTGATCACCAGTTCTTCCCAAATGCTAGGGAATAGCAGAATTTTTGATTCAGAACTATAGTGACCAAAGAGGGCAATGCATATGAAGTATTAAGTTTCAGGACAAGTGCTATCATCATATGACAAAAGGAGAAGAGATTGTCTTGAACTTGAACACATCTTAGTGAGGGCTTTGTTTCAGTGTTAGAGCAATGCAACCAGTATTCAGTCACGTAGTTGCTACTTGCTGCAGCTGGAGAATCCTTTAATATCAAAAGCTACCCATCACAAAGCCTCACCTGCTAATCCTACAGATGTCAAAGAAGATTCATAACAATAGGGCAACATGTATAAAGATACTCTCCAAAGAATTAGTTGCTTCTTTAGCACAGCAATCAAGTTACTCCAGGACATGACAAAAGGAAGCATTCAAAAACCCACATGAAGAACAAAGAAGTCCTCCACTCAATTTTTATCCAGGGTCTGTTTCCATGAGCAGCACAAAACAATTGACAAAATCAGAAGCAAACCTTCACGAAATTCAGCAGAACACTAGCAGAAGCCCTAGTACAGGACTGCAAGACATCGGATATCACCACTATCCAAGCACTGTCCATAAAAAAAGTTGACAAAAATTCACTATTGAATGAAGGTTTTCATGTATCTCTGCAATACACAGGGAAACTATCTGAAATGATCCTTAAGACTCTCTGAAAGTATGGAGTACTTACATTGAAGAGGGGCAGGGGGGTGAGTTTAGACGAGGAAATGACAGAAACTCAAACCTGGTCAACCTTCGATGGTGGGTACATTGCATTCCAGTCATGTCCCCCTTCTCTGTGGCCTCTTTTGCGGCAGATACATGGCTCCTGCAGCCTCTGGCTTGCACTTGAAAACTCTTTTCTCCCTTTTTATAACAACAGCTCTGTCAGTCTCTGCCCTGGAGACTGACTCAATGGCGTGAGCACTGACTTCTTTTAAGCGCTCAAAGTCTTCGCTTGCTGGGGGCAGATTGCCGTTAGCTTCAGCCATACCTACAGGGTTAGAAGCACCTTGTCCAAGGGCTTTTGGTGGGTTCCAGCTTCAGAGTGTTTCCCAGAGGACCCAAAAGTGGTGGTGCATGAAAAAATATCAAGTAGCCTTCTGACATGGGCAATGGCCGTCTCCTTCCTGTAATCCTCTGCCGATAGGGTATGAGAATCACATTGTTTTTCGAAACAAATTGCTGGCCAAAACTCAGATACCCTGAACGAAGATGGTCATAGGGGATTGAACGAAGATGGCCGATGTCAGATGGTCATTAGGGAACTGTTGCAACTCTGCCCCATGTGCTTGCAACTCTGTTCCATATGCTTGTAGCTCTGCCCCATATACGTCCATGCCCTAAACTCATGGAGATTTGATCTAGATGTTCTCTTTCGAGGTCCCTTTGTACTTTGTAGTCCTTTTGCATGTTCAAGTTCTTGGCTTCTTGTTTTCAAAATCTGATTTCTTTCACTAGATGGTTTAGGGACGAGCTCCAGCACCCAAGAAAGAAGAGGTGAAAGAGGAAGAAAAGAAAAGAAAAGAAGATTGCACAAAATTTCAAGCTCTTACTGGCAGAAGTTATTCATTTTAAGGTAGGAATAAGAGAAAAATAACTTATGCATTCTCATCATCTTTGTCCCATCTCCTCCTCTTAAGAAAAAAGGTTCCAAGATGTTTTTTCTAATGATGAAATCAATCCATTTTGTGGAACTGAAATCTTTTAAAGAATTACAAACCATGCATTGAAGACCTTTGAAAGAGGTGTTTTGAAAATTGATTGTTTCAATTGTCATTATGTCCTTCAAACATTTGTAGGGTAAATTGTTTCAGGATCACATCTTATGCATGTTTGTTCAGAAATGGCTAGCTAGGGCTACATTCAAGGATCAATTTGTGGATTTTATATTTTTGTGGTTTTAATGTTTCTTGTTAGATCGTCATTGATAGCACATCACTTGAAGCTTGGCTACAAATTGAGAAAGAAATATGACAAGCTCATCCAAAATCCTGATTGCAAAGAAATTGAAGCTTCTTATTCAAATGGCAAAAAATGTGTTGGTTTCAAATGTAACTTGTAAGGATGTGAGTTTTCTTCCTTCTCTATCTCAAGCTAAAATTTAATGATACATTTGCATAATCTAAATTATGCATGGAATTGTGTTTTGGGTGTTGTACCTGAGAATATGTTTTCTTAAGCTCCTTGACTTCAATTATTATTCTTTGGTGAAATGAAAATGAGAATGACAAGTGTAACAAGTGATATTGCATCTTTTGTGACAAACATTGTCAAAGAATGTCAAGCATATACAATGAAAACAATACAAGCTTGGGAATTCTACCTACTACCACCACATCCATCTTGTGTAAACATCACCTTTTAGGTCTTCAAAAAATTTCATTAACAAAACTTGTCATAGTAGGTGAAATTTTCAATGTTGTTTCATGAAAGAGTTAGTAAGGAAGAAAGCAAGCACTTACTTCCACACTGCCACAACATAGTACTTAAAGAATTATAGGGAGGTGTAGTCTATTTCTTGCAACTTGCACACAATTTTGTCAAAATTTTCACTATTATCAATGAGGTGAACATTTTATTTTTCTAATTTGGGGTTGTAAGAAAACACACTCTTTTTGCATAGAATTTAACCTCTTAAAGGATTGATAATTCTTGAATTTTTTTGACCTTGACATTTAGATAGTTCCAATTCTAGGCTTTGTGTTCTAGGTGTTGTGTATCGTGTTTCTCACCTCACATAAGTTTGTTAGTTTTTGTAATTAGATTTCAAGTAATCCAATTTTCAAGCAGTGACCGAAAAGTATTGGTCACTTGATTTGGTGACCAAAATTTTGAAGTTGCCTAGTTTTGTGACTTTAAGTTAGCAACCAAAATTTTTAAGTCACTTGGTTTAACAAGCGAAAAATTGGGTGAATTTTTTTTTTTGGTCATTGAAATTGATTGAACCAAAAAAATTCATCGTTGAAAAAATGGTCAACATAAAATTTAATTAATGAAATTAAAACATCTAGACGAACATCAATGTGATGATCAACGCAAAATGAGCACATCACATCATTTTTGACAACCTTGGTTTCTAGTAGCCTAAAATAACCTAAGGTGAAATAATTCATAATAATAATAATTTAAGGGTTGAACAACTTAAAATAACTAAATTTTTTTAAAAATAAAAAAAATAAAAAAATCAAGATTAATTTAGGGTAGAACGGTAAAAACTAACCTAATGTAGAACAACATAGTATAAAATAGGTTAATAGATTGTAAAAAATTTATAATAGTTTACGGTATAATTGCCAAGAATAATTTAAAGTAGAATAACCAATAATAGAAAATAATAATAATAAATAGAATAGCCTAGAATGACCAAAAAAAAAAGAAGCTAAAAGTAGAATAATTTGAACTAAAAAATTCTAAAATAACCTAGTAAGAATAACTAAAAATAACCAAAATTAACCTACAATAACTTAAAATAACCTAAGGTTTATTTAACTTAAAATAGCATAAAATAACCTAAAATAATTAAAAATAGCTTAAGGTGGAATATTTTATAATAGCCAAAAATAGCTTATAATAGCTTAAAATAACTTAAGGTTCAACAACTTGGAATAACATAAGGTAGAAAAGTTTAGATTAACATAGGGTACCTTAGGTTAGCATAACTAAAGTAAAACTTAAAGTGGCCTAAAAGTAAACTATAATAGTTTATAGTAGTTAGATAATTAGGGTAGGTAAACTAGGTCACATACATAGGATTGGAAAAATGTTCTTAATGATGCAATGACAAAAAATATTACTTATTGAAAAAATGATGTAATAGTTAAGGGCTTGGACTTTTAATGTGGAGGTGAGGGACTCAAATCAACACAATTGCAGTCTATGTGAATGTGATTAGCTAAGCTAGCCCTTTAGGCCTTTAGGTTATGTTGCCTAGGCCCTAGACAACCTAGGTTAGGTTAAGCTAGGTAGGTCACACGTTATCATGTTTTCAATTGGAATTTCACCATGTGTCAACATTTTAACGGTAAAAAAGAGAGTAAAACATCCCCACATTTTAGTTGTAAAACTAGATGCAAATGACCATGCCACATGGGCTAGTTGAAAAGTTAGTGTTAATTGCATTTCAATGCAATTGCCATTTTGATTGGGTGCATGTCATGTTTTTTGCAACTTTAATTTTATGTGACTTGTTTATGGTGATCTTGGACAACATTATAATAATTGCATGTGACATTTATGACTGAAAAAAATCATTTATGATTGAAAAAACCAATTGTTAATATGCAAATTTCTTGTAGCATTTTTGCATGATCCAAGTTTTATCTAAAGGAATGGATGTAATATAAGACACAAAACATAAAACTAAGTCCAATGAGAGAAATAAATTGAGAATGGAAAATAGGAGTAAACACATTGTCATCCCCAATATTTTACGTCCTGATGAATGGGTTTTAATCCTTTTAAATGGATAAAAAATGGATGGTGTATTTTTAGGAAGTACTTTGATGAAACATCCAATGGTCATAATAATTATCAATTTAGTAACAAATTAAATTTGAGCCTCCAATATTAGTTCAAGGTCATTTCAACAAGTCAAATATTTTAAAATTGGGCCATTTTTTATAATGGTACTCATTCCTTGTATTTTTGGGAATTTTTTCTAAATAGTTATTTTGGGGTTTATGTTGGCATTTTTTCAAATTTAAATACTAGCTAAATACCCCCAAAATTATTAATATCTAAAAAAAAATTGTACTATGTTTTCATTTACTAATTAAACTTGTCATATTTTCATTTTAATTGTCAACATCAAAATAATTAATTTCAATTCCTTTGGAAGTTTTATACCAAATTTCACTTAGACATGGATGGACAATGTTTTGGGGTACCTTGGACTAAGATCTAAGCATAGAAGTTTAACATTAGGATGTTTTTAGGTCTCATGCACGTAGCTTTTTGAGTCTTTTTTTGTTTATTTTAAAATTGAATTAGGAAAATCTTAAAATGAAAATGTATGGAGAATGTAAAACATTTCCTTGAAATAATAAAAAAGGTTTCTTTGCATGTCATTCTTATATTTTGTTTGTGACTTTTGAAGTAAGAACAAGAGTTGTTGAAGCTTGTCTCAAGGACAATGAAAAGGAAGCCAAATAATCCCAACTAATATACTAGGATGAGCAAATTTGAAAATAATCAAATATTCTCATTTCAACTTCTAGCATTTTGAACTTCATGTTTTGTTACATTGTCCATTCTTTGATCAATCTTTGTTGTGAAAAATGGGGAAGGGTTGTTGGACCTACTCATTTCTTTTGGGCCTCATGGATTGATGCATGTAGATATGCCAACCTTGATGGGATGATTTTTAATTATTTGCATGTAAAAAATTATGGCTACACTTTTCACTAATAAGTATTGGCTCTACACTTGTTAGGAAAACCTTGTTATTTTACAACTACCTTTTGCCAACTTTTGTATGAAGTTTTAAATAATTTGTAAATCATAGCAAGTGTAACTCACCAAGATTAAATTGAAAATAGTTATTCTTATTGAAATAAACATGTTTTAGCCTTTTGTGAAGATATATGCCTTAAAAAATGATCTCTAAATTGAACTCTAATACATTGTGATACAAAGATTTCATAATGTAAAGATCATAAATTGTCATTGGCCAAGATCATTGGGGGTTTGTTTAGTATTGTAAAATATCAATTTCAATAAAGTAATGACCTTTTAAAGTATTGGTGATTATATTCAAAAACATGGAAGGTGTGGAAGGCACTCCCTGTGATCGTGGACACATGGTTGAATATGTGCATGCAATGTTGGAGGAATGAGTGCATTTGACAAATATTTGTTGGTTAAAACAATTGATCCTTATAGCTTTTGAATATTAATGACCTTTGCTAGTTAATCAAAATTGATGACAAAGGCTATAGGGATCAATTTTATAGCATTCCACAAAATGAACTTGGAGGAATTATCTATAATCATCCAAGACATATTGCCAATAAATGAAAATAGGGTAAATTGCAATTAGGGTGTTAAACAAATGAAAATGGTTTTTAGTGTTGGCCATTTATGAGTACCATGACCACAAGTGGTTGTTACATAGGGATAATCTTTGGATACCATTATCTTGAATGTGTAGGTGTAGGCATAAACAAATGTGATGTTGTCAATATGGTGTCACAATCTCTATGGCTTTGTGACACATAGATTGTACATCTTCCTTTTTTTTTATCAATAATAGTTTATTCATAAGTCAAGAAGTTTCCCCCTTTTTTTATCTTTTCCATTTTTTAATATCTTTATGTTTTGTAATGTGGATTTAAGTGGCGGATTTTTCCATTGTTATACATACAACAAGTTGTGATGTTTGGTTTTTGTGTGCATGCAAGCATTAATCACATTGTGCATCACACTATTTCTAATGCGCTCCAAGTTCCTAGTTAGACCCAAGTTGGGTCTAAGTTATTCAACAACGGAATTGTGAAAAACTTGGGGCACGTTCTTAGTTTTTAGCATTAGAGGGGGTAGAGGGGCATGCTAAAGCTCCGGGATGGGACTAGGAAGAGTGACAAGCTTTACTTACTTACTTAAACCTGCATCAAACCAATCAACAAGTTGGTTAGT
>Ga0209611_10012445_pt1 | contig 11964 bp, 6 predicted proteins | sample S1TSphgellanicum_3_FD_187693 | JGI IMG/M metagenome (GOLD analysis project Ga0209611, IMG submission 187693) | Host-associated microbial communities from peat moss isolated from Minnesota, USA - S1T2_Fc - Sphagnum magellanicum MG (SPAdes) (version 2) | ecosystem: Host-associated > Plants > Peat...
AACCCTAAGTACCTAATAATGTATAGTTGCCTAAGACCGTACATTAACCCTAGAAGCGCACATGGGCATGCCCTTAATTGGCCATGATGTATGAGGCCATGTACGAGCATGACGTATTTTTTTGGTAATCATTTCAAAGTTGCAAACCCTAAAAAACACTTGACAACAAATGATAACGGTGTGGGAATAATTTTAAAGCAAGAATGCATATTAAGACCAAATGATGAAAGTCTAATTCTTACAAAATTAGAGTACATAGGTTGGGTTGAAAAAAATTTCGAACTCAATTATGGGGTATTGAAAATAGTTGTTTTGTTTTGTAATTGGGTGAAAACTAACCATATTGGGAATAATGCAATAGTTAAGCGAAATGAGTACAAATTTACACTTGTAAATTTCACTTCTCTAATTCCCATTTCAGATCAATCATTAGTTTTCCCACTACATGTAGATCAAGTATTTTTTCTAGTGACCTTAAGGAAAGAAAATAGAAAGTAGTTTTGTGAAAAGAACCTTGAAGAAGACGAGTGATTAACAATGTTCAAATTGATCTTATAGACTTTGACATGTTTACATAATTATAGAATGTAGATCAATATGTAGGTTTACAAGGTCCTAGCCGCGTTGATGAATCAATTTAACTTCCAACAATTGTAGGAGGTTCTATTATAATTTATACATCTATAACTGTTGTTGATGGGGAGGATTCAGATGATGGGAACGGTAGTGGGGATCAAGAAGTTTTACTGAGATTTAAGCCTAATAATTAGTCCTTTATGTATTATTCAAGTTGAAAGTTAGAGAGAAATAGATAGGAAATTCTAAAATCATTGGGTTGAATACATAGTTATATGGGGTAGTTTTTTAAAAATTTAAATACATATGGTTTGTACTTATTCAATCCATATGGTTTCATTTTTCACAATTTGTATGCATTTATGTTCATGTTATTCAAACTATCTAAGGCATAATTGTAGGTGATTTCAAATTGTGGGCAAATCATATGGTTTTCCTTCATGATCAAAAATGTAATTTGTATTTGGTGGGTTTAAGGCTCAACTTTGATTTACAATAAGTTGATCAAAACAAATGCTTATAGTTGCATGATATTTTCCAATTGATGGTTTCAAAACCAATTATAAATATTGGATGCATTGAAAATAATTTCCATGATAAAATAAAATTACATGTATAAACAATAAACCATGAAATAAGATTTTAATCATAGAATTTAATCATGTTTGGCCACATCAAATGTGTATTATTAATAATAATGTCTTAAATTAATCATATGCAACATGTGGATATCCACATTAATAATATCATTCACAATTTTTAGTCATGGGGCATGACATATCAACATCCACGTCAATAATGTCACTCATGGTTTTCAATCATTAGTGACATGTCGACCTCCACATCAAAAAATTGGATGATTGATTTAAATCAAATAAGTAAACCTACTAGTCCAAATAAGCAAGCAATTTCCACGTGTAATTAGGATTGTCTAATGTGGCTAAAATGCTAATTGAACTTTGCTAGGTCAGACATATTTACTTTATAATTGAGCGAAAATAGACATAACCAATTATCCTAGATTAACTATGGTTCATTGTGTAGTCATTACAATCAAATTCTAGGGGCATAAAAGCCATGTTTTTGTAGTAATGATTGCTTGCAATTCTTATGAGGCATCACCAAAGATGAAACAAAAGGGTTTCCATTCATGCATGTTTGAAAAATGTTTTAACCTTTGGGGAGTTTACCATTCTTCTAAATATTCACATATTTTTCAATTTGTTATGATTTAAAGCACCAACATTTTGGTGCAATGTGCATCAAACACCATCAATGTGAACAAATGGAATTTCACATCATTGGTTCCAAATGTGGCATCCATGGAAATAACCCCATTTTGGCCACACAATATCATGGATTGCAATTGCATAGGCATTTGTATCCCTATGGTGAAGGGGATTTGAATGCCTCTAGTTGCATTCACATCTTGGAAATAAAACACATGCTTGGGGTGATTACATGTCCAAGTTCAATATAAATGGTTAGGATTTTGTGCATCAATTTCTTTTCCTTTTCAAATGTGCAATATTTTTGTTGCTTAATAAAGTCATCCCTTGACATGGTTTCTCTTGAATTGACCATAAATGCCCATCAAATCACTTTGCGTTTAGCATATATTTGTTCAATATTATGTACCCCGAGCTCAATTTAGTCCATATATGGTCCTTAAGAGATTTTTACATTCATAAAACATAAAAAGACATAAAAGTGGTGGATTCAAGGCCATATTTGCCATGTGCAACTCCCCATTAGGTTAGGTATGTGATGGATGGTAATCCACTATGGCCAAGTGTACACATCTTTTAATTGAAAATTAAGCTAAACAACTATGTTTGATAAATCTACCATGGGGATGTGGATATGGGCTTATACCAACATTCATACTTAAACCACATGCAATCAATTGAATAGCCTAGGTTTGTGTGACATACATAGTAATAATGGGGGATGTTGCAAGTTGGATAAAGGTGATAGTGAGGGGTTTTGGATCTCAATAGATTGGGACAATGCAGTTCAGACCATGTTTTAAACACAATAAGAAGTGACCCTACAATCAAAGATGCATTATTTTTTTGAATACCTTAAAAATTAACATGTATCCCAATTATAAATTAATTGATATGAATTGGAAGTGCAATACCATGCTTTCCATATAAGAACAAAAATAATTATGATTAAAACCTAATGTGATAAAAGTTAGTTTTTTTGTTCAAGATGGAAAATAGACAAGGCAAAACTTGCAATACCTTCCTAAATCCCTTCCCAAGTTTTGCATATTGTCATTTTGATGACAAACAACTTATAATGCCTTCACATTCCTTCAAACCTTCATCTTCCATACTAACACACATCATGTAAGCCCTACAAGTGTTAAACAAATAAACCTAATATAAAAACCAATAAATCATATACAAATGCTACAAGACCCTAAACTCTAAATATGAACAAATATCTTCATATCCCTTCCCTATTTGTGTATGTTGTCATTTTGATCACAAAAAATTTGCAATACCTTCACATGTTTGAAAACCTTCACCTTCCATATTAGTAATGCATAATGTAAGCACTACAAGTATTAACCACAATCTAAAAACCAAACAATTATATACAAATGAAAAAAATAAAATCCTAAACCCCAATTATGGACCAAAAAGTTACACCAAGTAAAATTTAGACCTGGAAAAGTGGAATGGGTTGTATCACTCTTATTTATAAGATTGAATATTGTATTTGTTTTTCAAAGCTTTCTACAATACTTGCAATTTGTTTCGTACCAACATTACAAGGGTAGGCTTAGTTGGTTTTAGACTATAGGGGTGGTAAATAGGTAATTATATGGGACCATTTACATAATGTTAATGGGTAATAAGTAGCTGGAGAAGGGGTGGGGAGATAATACCTATTAAATCTTCTTGCAATACCCTAAAATGTTGGTTACTATTAATGTCATATACTTAGTGGGTGGTAGATAGGTGGATGTGGGTGGGTACTACAAAATGTGCGTGCAATTCATTAGTCCTGGTTTACTATTTGACTAATGAATTCACTCAAAATTTAATGAAATCACTTGGTGCACATGGACACCTTTTATTGTAGTGGGGGTCAAAATAAGACCTATTTAATATTCTTCCAATACCTTCATTAGTTAATATTGGCATCACATGGTTGGTCAATAACACTAGAAGAAAGAAAATATTTTACAAATGACATATGTAACTAAAATTTAGTTGTAAATCACACATGCCAACTAAAATCTCTTGTAATTGCGTAAGACCAATCTAGTCAACATGTAATTGCATGCGACATGGTGTATTAGATAATTACATATGATATAGTTATATAGTTTTGTTTATTCATGCTCATGTCAAGAAGTTGTAGATGCAACTACACGCAACTATAATGGTAACCTTTCATTTTGTGACATATGTTTATGGTTTAGGCAAATTATTTGTGGACAAATGGTGATTTTTTTGTAGTTCAATATTCAATATTATTAATTAATGACATTATTTTGGATCACATTGAGATTATTAATGATAGGATGTTGACACATGGTGCACAATCTTGGAATCTATTGACGTTCATTAATATTATCCCATTGTACATGTGTCATTCTAGTGGTGATTAAGGTTAGGGTTGATTTTGTGTATCCTTCATCAAAATATTAAAATGATATATACCATGTGACAACCAAACATTTGTGTTGGAGTTGCATATCCAACTATTATGGTGATAGTTGCACCTAACCATAGATTGATTTGTTTTCAATTTGATACATGTACAATTAAGATTTAATTCTTGGTGACCAACACAATTGTGGATGCAACTAGTGGATTAGGGTTAGGGTTTACCAACAGAATTATTGATGAAATTAATGGGTTTAGAGGATGTGCTTCCACATGTTATGCATGGATTTGTATTGGTATTAGTCATATGGTTACTTGGTTTTGACATTAGAATTACATATATAACTACATAGTGTACATCTACATTAGAACATTATGGACAAGTTGCTAGGTCTATTTAGACATACCTAATCTTTTTTTGGTCTATACCCCACATTTTAAATGCACCAACACAATTGAAAAATGAAGCAATATACAAAACACAATTCCCTCTATAATAAATAAAATTACCTATAGGTAGGTAGGTAAGACAAGGGTGAAGGTGCTAAGAATTTAACACTTACTTGACGATCTTGTAATACCCACATCGGTCAATGTCAACATCAATAGTCCTTCCCCTAAACCAATGGGTATGTTGGGGGAAGGACTATTAAAAATATAAAACCTATTTGATGATCTTGTAATAATTTCATTGGTTGACATTGACATCATGTATTTGGTGGGCAGGTAGGGGGTGTGAAAAATGTAACACATATTTGATGTTCTTGCAATATTTTCATTGGTTGACATTAACATCATGTAGTTGGTGAGTAGGTAGGTAGATAGGTCATGAGGAGGTCATTTCCATTTTATTTCAAATAACGTGCAGAAAAGAAGAAGGTGCAACTTAATGAAAAGAATAGTAATTTATAGTTTATTTCAATGTAAATAGGGTATATAACTCATTATGAGAATATATTTAGAATATATCTTAAATATATAAAAATATACTCAAAATATGTCATTATTTCATAACAAACTAAAAAATACCTTTTCATTCTAAATGCTTCTTAAAATATACAAAAAGTGACCTCTTCATGAGGTAGGTTAGGGGGTGTGAAGAATATAACACCCACTTGATGATCTTGCAATACCTTTGGTTGACGTTCACATCGCGTGTTTAGTGGGTACGTGGGGATGTGGGTCAAAAATGTAACACCTATTTTATGTTTTTGTAATATTCTCATTGGTTGACATTGACATCACATAGTTTATGCATGGGTAGGTAGGTAGGTAGGAGGAGGATGTTAAGAATATAACACTTGCTTGATGATCTTGCAATAACCTCACTAGTAGACATTGACATCAGGTGTGTTGGGGGGAGGGGGAGGGGTGTCAAGAATATAACACCTACCTAATGCTCTTGCAATATCCTCATTGGTTGACGTTAATTATCACATAGTTAGTGGGTAGGTAAGTAGGTGCCAAAAAATGTTTTGGTAGGTAGGTAAGGAGGTGGGCAGGGTTGAGGGATAGTTTAAAATAATAATTGAGAGAAAAAATGTGTCTTTTAGGTAGGTATGTGAGTGTGAGGAGATAGTAAAACTCTTTATGTAGCTAAGTGAGCAAGTGAGATGGTGTGGGCTGTTATTTGCAGGTAGTGGCAAGATGGACATAGGTATGTAGATCTGTGTGGTGAAAGTTGAAAGAAAAAAAGATCAAAACAAAAAGGTCATAAGGAAACATAATGGCTGGAAAAAAAAAAAAAAACTATATGCTTAACCTTGTTACAGCAGCCAATGAAAACAACCTGAGTATCCAATCATCAGCTATCCAGATTGGTGCATTGGTGGTTGCTGATTCAGTAGGCCCATCCATCCAAATGACTATTTTATTTGCCTAGCTAGGAACAGCCAGCGGAACTACTCTGAATTTTGTGAGCTTTTGGAGAAATTTATTCCTTGAATCCATGGAAGGGAAATAGATTATTGATGTAAAGCTGCCCACCTTTTCTCCGAGGAAACAAAAAGGAAGGACAAAAGCTAAAAGGAAAAAAGGGAGGAGTCAAGAAGCCAAGGTTGAACAAGAATGCAAAGCATCTTAACAACCAATGCATACGTTGAGAACATAATGACTCATATACCTATTTATAATGGTGCATTCACACTTGGTGTTAGGGACTATAGTGTTGAGTCCCCTAACACCATGCTATCCATTTAGGACTTAAACTTAGTTATCATGAAATTTTTATGTTAAGCTAACATTCACTTAACATTAAGCTATAACTCATTTAACATTAGGTGCCTCCTAGGATGCCAACTAGATTTTCATTTAACACTGACTTAACATCAAGTCTGAATGCACCATATTTAAGTAAGCTACTAGTAGGTCAGAGGTGAGGATGGGTGGGGAGAGAGGGAGGGAGGAAGGGGTGGACAAAGTAGGTTCTGCTGGATACTTAACTGAAGAGTAAAACCGTAGAAACTCTTGTAACAACGCCAGATGGTGCAAATAAGTTAGGTTATCACATGGAAGGATTTGTGTGTGAGGTGAAAGTGAAGATGTACATGGCCTGCGTCATGCCTTACACTCCTCCCTAGGAAGGAATGCATTCTTTGCTTGACTTGGAGTGGGCTGTGCTGTCTTTTTTTGCGAGATCCTGGACACGTTCCATCAGCACTGCTAACCCTATTCTAAAAAGCAGCCCTATGTGGCAGCTGGCTCTAATTTTTGTTTTTTCAATTTTTAAGGTAGCCAAAGTGACAATTTATGCACAGGAGTATTTTAGCCAAATTTGGCTATGTTTGAATTTTTTTTCTTCTTAAAAGCATCTTTCTATACTGTCCATGACTGTCGGCGTTGCAGTGCAAAAGTTCTTGACTATTGAATGATTTCTCCACTGAAAGTTAAATTACATAGTAGCTGAAAATTTCAGAGGAATTGGAATGTGCCTTGGTGTTGTTGAAAGGATCTTGATGATTTATTTGGTAAGATTTTGACTCCGAATGTGGGAGATATTGAATTTTAAGTGATTTCTGCCACTGAAAATTCAAATAAATTCCAAAAAACGAGGTTTTGGAAGGAAAAATTAGTTGAGGACATGATAACACTCGAGCCAACAACACAGGCCACACTAGTTATGATTTTAAAACCCCTGAAAACTGCTTATTTTTGCAGTTTTATTTATTTATATTTCGCCAAATCGAACAGTGAACCATGCCTAAGAAATAAAGTGGTTTCATGTTGCCTCTAAATCCAATGTAACTGGAAATGTTTTGTCAGATGTGGATGACATCTTATGTTGGCATCAGAGTGAGGATGTCACCTTATGAAAGGTTCAAGCCCACGAGAAGGCATCCTGGAAATAAGGGGCCTCCTAGGATGAGGCAAAAGCTCTGTATGACCCCAAGTTTCAGGAGTGTCCACCATAATACCCCACGTGGTCAGATATGAATAAAATAAAAGATATGTTTGAAAGGCCAGAATGCTTGGTTGTTGCCAATGGCCATAAATGCGACTAGCATGTTTCACAAGATCACTAGAATGAAAGCCCCCACAACTAAAATAGGTGAAGAGTTAAAATGGTGAGGGTTTGGAAAAATTGGAAAAACAAAATTACCCCAGGTTTCAAAGCGCCGGTTCTCAGACAGTTCATACGAGTCAGTTCTCCAAGGTGGTTCTTACACAACAATTATCAAAAGTTCTGTTATTTCAAAAAATGATTTTTTTACTTTGAAAGTTATAGAAAAACGTTTTTCCAACATATACCATGAAAATAAAATAAAATTTGTCACCATTTTATATGTTCACAAGTTCATCTTGTTCAAAAGAACTTTCTAACTTTTCAAACTCCTCAAAATCTAAATCCTTTTCAATCAGCTCCACCAAATTGGAAGGTGGTTTACTATCAATTCTAAAATCATTTGCCCAATTTTTTCACACAAAAATCAGTCTCTCTAAATTGTTTAATTGTAAATGACATCTTCTCAACTTTGTAAGTATGCTTGCTAAAGAAAAAGTCTTTTCCATCTCAATTTGTGATCCAAGAATCCCTAAGATTTTGATGGGTCAAAAAACCAATAGAAGGAAACATAGTTTTATGTTTTCCCCACCATTGAAAAAGACATTTGATTTCTTTGGTAACATTTGAAAAATCAACAATTCTTTGGTGACAAGTTTTGTGATTGGTTCACTTGTGCTAGGAGTTTGTTCAAAATATCAAAATCAAAATTTGCATATATTGTTTGATATGCATATCCAACTTTAGATTTTGTCGTTCGAAGTAAATAATGACAACATTTTAAAAACATACAATATAATGATCATATATCATATTCTTCAACAATGTTCACCCCTTCTTCATAACCAATAAAATAAAATACTAGACAAGGGCTCTTAAATCTTGGGTCTAACATGAAACATAATATGTTGTGAGGTTTTATTTTTTCATATCTTTTCAAAAAAGAAAGGAAAGATTCCAAAACACCACAAATTTCTTTCTTGATATTGGTAGCAAACAAAGATAACTCAAAGACGATCCCATAATCATCATCAATCAAATTAACTTTGATAGGTGGGTTTGTAACTTCTTCCTGGTATTTTAAACACATGGTAATGGAAAACTTCAATGCATTAGACAATAACCAGTGGTTCCTAAACTAGTTTAAAACATAAACATTCACTATAAGAAAAGGACAATTCACAATTATTTGAGAAATGTGCCAAATAAGAAGAGGTGGCATCCTACAACTGATTTGGTGATATTTTGTTTATTGTAACAAAGGATAATAACATCCTTGAATTGCAAGGCCTCTTAAAACATAAAGACTTCACTAATAAACTTGCAACCAAAATTACACATGCAATGTTAATATATGTATTGAACAAGCATAATTGAATAACAAAGAAAAAAACCTTAAAATTCTTCCATATTAGAATTTCACATACAAATTTTTCTCACCAGAATTCATTTACCAAATTTTCTCTATTGAAAACCTTGCTACTAAAATTGGATTTAATACCAGTTTAAATTGTGTTATATTTAAGTCCATTTTTTTTGGGATTGGGTTAATTGTTAATTCCATTGTTTTTTATTTTCTTTCTTGCAGGAACTTAAGGTTTTATGCCTTTGAGGACTATACATGGGAATATTTTTTAGAATAAATTATTTTTTTCCTATCATACTTTTTTACGTAGAATTTTATGTGTTGTTTTCTCTTTGTATGTTGTGAATATATATATTTTTTCTATGCAAGGGTTTTTTCCTTGTATTTGTTTTAGGTTTGTTTTTGTAAAAACTTTATGAAGTTGTCCTACTAAGATTTGACAATCCCTTTTGTAATTAAGTTTTTTTCATACCTAAGGAAAGTAAGAAGATTTTACCTTTTCCTCCCTTATTTTATTTTTTCTAAAACCCAATAGTTCACCAAGTGGCCTTAACATTTGGTGATCATATAGTGGATATTGAATCCAAAATTTATGGTTCATTATTGTTCCTATTTGGACAAATATTGGTTCATGTTATTTGACTCTAACAAAAACAATCTATAGATTTATTTTTGTTATTATTTGACAAATAAAAATTAAAAACCAAAATAACTCATAGATTACAACTTTTTTGTAGTCATATACAATATGTCAACAATGTTGACAATAAGTATGAGAAAATAATGGAGCAAGTTTTGCAAAAAAATGTTGAAGTATGGCATGAAAATAACTTGGAGCAACTAGAGTAGTCAAAGATCAACCCAAAGGAGGCTATGACCTTTCACAATGGGGAGCAAAAAATTAGAGGATATTACTAAAAATATCAAACCAAAAATTGTACGACCCACCAAAAATCATCCACCAAAATTGCAAGACATTAAAACCAAACCAAAAACTCCACATAAACCAATTTGGAACCCTATGGAAATTATTATTTTTTTGGTACCATGAGATTGTTGTGACAAGTTCACATGCCAAAGATAATGAAATTGATCAACTCTAGAGGCGAATTTATGAGTTGTGCTGATTTTAGGAGAAGGAGCCTTTTGATGAAATATGAAATGTGCAAACCTTGAGGATGAATATTTCAAATGAAGAGGGTTCCATCAAGAAATTTTGGTAATCCATGTTTTTAACATTTATGCTTCTCTTCATGCGTTTCCAACTTGTACTTTTTGTCAAAGTTTGAATCACCAAACAGACAATTGTTCTTATTAGTCTAGTCAAGTCTTGCCTACACATAATATCGATTGATCATAGACCTTATCCAGTATGAGCACATGTTCAAAGTTTAGTTCCGAATGTTTTGAATTTGGATTATCCTTCAGCAATACCAAATGTATTTTGTAAAGAGCTAGTTATTCCACATATTTAAAACTATTTTACTTACCAGAAATGTCATGGAGCAAAATCCAATAGGTTTTCCAAATTCAATGTGTCCTCATGTTGGACCATGTACACCATATTTTGGTTTTGGTTATGGGGGCATAAGGAGTGCTCATAAAATGTGGCTTCCAATATCCAATCCTTAAGTTAACCTCATCGCCCCACCAAAACTAGTTTTGGAAATTGCACAAGCTAGGATTGTAACAAATCGCAAAGAGCCTTCAAATGAAAACAAGGATTATTTCAAAAGAAAAAACAACACCAGGATGCCACGAATTTTTCCTATCAGAAAATCGTACAATGAATGAAAGAGCAGATCGTCCTTGATTGGAGATGTTAGTGGGCCTTCTGCTGGTGGATGGACTATTCTTACTAATAACAGTGGTGGCAGACCTTTTAACGGTGCTGGCAATAGGCCTCCAAGAGGTGAGGGTGGTGGTCCTCTAGGAGGTGGCGACAGCGGATTTTCAAGAGACCAAAATCCAAGATCATATGTTACAGGACTAGCATGACCGTGGATAGGGCCCACTTAAAATATGTGGAACCTTTCATGGTATCTTGTCTAACCCCCTATAACACCAAATCCTTTGCCAAATAGGAAACCCTTACCCTACCCCATCTACACCACAAAAATAGATCTAGATGCTCATGTACAAGTTTTTCATAAGGCCATTTAAGCCAATGGAGAGAAAAATGATGTTGATATCATTAATCTATTTTTTTTTACTCTTCACAATGCCATATCCAAATGGGGAGAAAATTTTATGAGAGCCCATCCAATTTTCATATTTGAAGAGTTAGAAACCACATTTTGTAAGCACTGTTGATTTTAAGTATAGATAGATGAACAAGTGTGCATGGCATTACAAGTGGTAAAGTAAGGCGAAGAGAATGTGGAAGTATATTATGAACATATATTGAAACTCACAAATTATTTTCAACATCAAGTAGACAACAATTTGCTAACCATAATTTTCAAACAAGATTATAACCATACTTCCTGATAGCCATGATGGGGATGAAAAGGGACATTTTTGTTTGAACACAAGGAAGCTATGGTTGGAAGTTACAATGACCCATGAAGAAAGTATGGGAAATGCTAATGAATACTGGAAATTGTTAGAATCACTAACCAAGTAAGAGAAAGCTAGTGAAGGAAGGTGGATAGATGTGATTTGCAGTCAATGCAATAAGGTAAGACATTCCAAAAAACATTGCCACTGGAATCCAGACAACCCAAACAACAAACTTAAAGACAAAAAGGAGGTAGCAGTGAATGGAATTTTGGCCTAAATGGTGGTGGTGCATGAAATAAATTCGATAACAAAGGAGGTCGCGGAAAAGCGAACAAATCTAGTTCCATCATTTACCATTGTTTCATCTGCAATTCCATTAAACATAAAATCTA